>Ga0210057_1000437_pt1 | contig 68836 bp, 60 predicted proteins | sample CryGeyCG2114_010_2_FD_183968 | JGI IMG/M metagenome (GOLD analysis project Ga0210057, IMG submission 183968) | Groundwater microbial communities from aquifer - Crystal Geyser CG10_big_fil_rev_8/21/14_0.10 (SPAdes) (version 2) | ecosystem: Environmental > Aquatic > Deep subsurface > Groundwater ...
CTTGCTTTACACATCCTATAGGAAATGATACAATTCCTACCTATGATTAGGATTCTTAGAGATTTATGTATCAATCTATTGACCGTATTTACGCGCTTCATAATAGCGCTAGGAGAAGGGATACTTTTTTTGCATTTCAGTATCAAGAATGGCATTCAGATCATATTTAAAGTTATAAGGGAAAGTATTATTAATTGTTATGTGAATGCAATACAGTTTATTTCTCAGTTTTTATGGAATCTTATAAAGAAAAAAAATGCTAAAAAACGTCATGTATCAGTAGTGTTTTTTCTACTCATGTATCGAGTAAGGTATTTTCTTATAGGATTTATATTTGCCTTGCTCCTTATCTCTGTTAAATCGTCCATCGATTTTATAAACAATCTTCCAAATCTCTCTTTGCTTGAAACGTATCAATCTGGACTTTCAACACATATATATGACAGAAATGGCAAGTTACTGTATGAAATTTTTCGTGAACAAAATAGGACTCCGATCAAATTGGATACGTTGCCAAAATATATAACATGGGCAACTATTGCAATCGAGGATAAAAATTTTTATCACCACGCAGGTGTCTCATTGGTCGGTGGTGTGCTACGTGCGCTCAAAGAAAATATTGTGACGAAAAACAAACTGCAAGGCGGTTCAACTATTACGCAGCAGCTTGTGAAATCTTCACTACTTACACCTGAAAGGACTGTTGAGAGAAAAATTAAAGAAATCGTATTGGCTATGATGGCAGAAAGAAAATATGAGAAAAATCAAATACTTGAAATGTATTTGAACCAAGTTCCTTACGGTGGTACCGCATGGGGAATAGAAGAAGCATCAAAGATGTATTTCGGGAAGCATGCAAAAGATGTATCGCTTGCTCAGGCTGCATTTTTAGCTGGCTTGCCCCAAGCGCCCTCTCTCTATTCTCCCTATATTAATCCCCATGCTGCGCTTGTTCGCCAACATGAAGTTTTGCTCAGTATGTATACAGATCGCTATATCAATCAAAAGCAGTACGAAGCAGCGCTTAAAGTGAAGCTAGAATTCAAGAAACCTCAAGAAAAAATACTTGCTCCTCACTTTGTATTCTATGTAAAGCAGCTTCTTGAGGAAGAATATGGGCAGAGGAGAATACAAGAAGGTGGCTTAAATGTATACACAACACTTGATTATCATATACAGAAAGAAGCAGAGGATATATTACGTAAGGAATTAGACTCACTCTCGGGTTTAAACGTAGGAAATGGTGCAATTCTAGTTACTCGTCCCTCAACGGGGGAAATTCTTGCTATGGTTGGATCGCGCAACTTTTTTGATGTACACGATGGTGCGTTTAACGTTACGACAGCAATGAGACAACCAGGCAGTTCAATAAAACCCATTACGTACGTTTTGGCTTTGAAAGATGGCATGACGGCTTCGACACTTATCAATGATAACCCTATAAGTTTTGAGAATCCTGGATCGCCACCGTATAGACCTGTTAACTATGATGGTAAATACCATGGATTAGTACCTCTTCGCTATGCCCTGGCGAATTCATATAACGTGCCCGCAGTGTTAACATTACGGCAAGTTGGTGTAGATAATATGGTTCGTTTTGCAAATAAACTGGGCATAGTAAGCTGGGATAACTCATCTGGAAAATATGGTCTTTCACTTACATTGGGAGGCGCAGAAGTAAACATGATTGAATTTGCAACGGCGTATGGCACGCTTAGAAACTTAGGTATACGAAAAGATGTTATGGCAATACAAAAGATAGAAAACAGCATCGGAGACGTGATATATACTAACACAGATAGAGGATATCGTGTTATGGGTGAGGAAGAACCTTTTATTATTTCAGACATACTATCTGATAATATTGCGCGAAGCTTAGCTTTTGGGCCAAATTCGCCGCTTAATTTTGGAGATGGTTTGGTTTCAGTAAAGACAGGGACAACTGATGAGAAAAGAGACAACTGGACAGTAGGGTATACTCGACCTACTTCTGTAGATGATCGCTCAGATATACTTGTTATGGTTTGGGTTGGAAACAATAATAATGAACCTATGAATCCTGCACTTACATCTGGGATAACGGGAGCTGCTCCTATTTGGCGCAAACTTATAGAGCAAATTGTTTCAAAATCACTTTTCTCCGAGAAAGTGTATATGCCGGAAGGTATAGTGAAAAAGAAATGTTATTATGGTCGGGATGAATATTTTGTTCAGGGAACGCAAAGCTCATCCTCTTGTGCAGGATATGCGCCAAGTACTACACCAAAACCTTAATTATTTTTTCTTTGGTTTCATGATCTCTTCGAATGCTTCCTGATCTAAATTTTCTTTTTCGAGCAGAACACGTGCGACTTCATCAAGTTTCTTTTTGTTTTTTTGAAGAAGAAATTGAGTCTTTTTATATGCATCTAATATAATAGTACGTACCTCGTTGTCTATCTGAGAAAGTGTGTTTTGTGATAGTTGAGTTTCTTCCCGATACTGTCGCCAATTTGTAACGTCGTTTGCGTCTCCGAAGTTAATTGGACCGAGTGAGCTCATACCATATTCAGTAACCATTGCACGCGCGACACTCGTTGCTTGATTAAAATCATTTGCAGCTCCTGTGGTAATTTCTTTAAATATGAGCTCTTCAGCTGCTCTTCCACCGAGCATACTCATAATTTGTTCTAGAAGTTTTGTCCGTGTTTCATGCACTATATCTTTTCGTGGAGGTATGAGTGTATAGCCAAGTGCCATGCCTCGTGCAACGATGGAAATTCTATGCACAGGATCCATGTGCGGTAAAAAGTAAGTAACTATAGCATGCCCAGCTTCGTGGTATGCCGTAATTTTTTTGTCATCGTCTGTCTGTATTCGTTTTTTTTCTGGTCCAAGCTTTACTTTTGCCGCTGCTTCTTCAATATCATCGGCGTTAATGGTAGTATGCGCTTGTCGTGCAGCGAGAATCGCAGCTTCGTTTAGCATATTTTCAAGATCAGCTCCAGAAAATCCTACCGTACGTTTCGCAGTTTTTTCCCAACGAACAGTAGAATCAAAAGGTTTGCCTCTAGAGTGAAGTTTAAGGATAGCTTCACGCTCTTCAAGATCAGGGTAGTTCACGACTATACGACGATCAAACCTTCCGGGACGGAGTAACGCTGAGTCTAAAAGGTCACCTCTATTTGTTGCAGCAACGACAACGACCCGGGCGGTAGGTTCAAAACCATCCATCTCTACGAGTATTTGATTAAGGGTCTGTTCTCGTTCATCGTGTCCACCAACCAGACCCATAGAACGGGTACGTCCAACCGCATCGATTTCATCTATAAAAATAATTGAAGGAGCACTCTGTTTGGCATTTTTGAATAAGTCGCGTACACGCGCAGCACCAATACCAACTAACATCTCCATAAACTCTGAACCTGCAATAGAGAAGAAAGCGACATTTGCTTCTCCTGCGATTGCCTTTGCCAACAGTGTTTTTCCGCATCCAGCCGGTCCCACTAAAAGTACTCCCTTTGGAGTTCTAGCGCCAATTTTTTTATATTTTTCAGGGTGTTTTAAGAAATCAACCACTTCTTGCAGTTCCTCTTTTGCCTCTTTAATACCAGCGACGTCATCAAAAGTTGTTTTAGATTTTCCTTTTTGGAAGCGTTTTGCTTTTGATTGTCCAAATGAAAAAATAGAATCTTGTGCACCTCGAGCCTGGCGAAATAGAAAGACAAAAAAAGCAACCATCAGTATGGTAGGGACAATGTTGACCAAGACGTTTGCCCAAAACCCAAACTGCGACATGTTTTTATTTTCAATTTCAACTGAAAGAGGGTCAATTCCGGCATCTTTGAGCATAGTAAATACATCGGCATTTGCTTCTTTTTGAGTTTTAACGACCTTCTTATTTTTATAGGTGACCTGAATCTCACTCTCTGTTATTTCTAATTTCTTGACTTTGCCGTTTTTTACGTCTGAAAGTACAGTAGAGATAGATTTTTGTGGGTATTTGGTTTGTTGGTAGTCAGAATAGCTTGATACAGCAGACAATATAAAAAAAATTGCCAAAATAGTAAAAAAAATAGTCTTTACATTGAAACGTAGTTTCGGTTTATTCTTTGTTTTACCCTGTGCCATATGCGAGTGACGTATTATATCATTAATTCATGACAAGGTATAGTAATGTATGTATTTTATGTAGACAAGCTCAAATTGCAAAATCAATCGGGCATGGTATGATACATGTATTATGAGACAACGGCTTACCATAACCCTCAAAGATTCAATTTTGAATAAAATAGACGATACGATTGATGGAATACGTATAAGAAATAGATCACACGCAATAGAATATCTTTTGAACAAAGCCTTCTATTCTTCACAAACGCAGGCGGTAATACTTGCGGGAGGGAAAGGCACGCGAATGCGTCCATATACATACGAGTTACCCAAGGCGATGTTACCAATACAGAATAAACCCATATTAGCGCATATGGTTTTATCGCTGCGAGATGCAGGAATCCGAGATATTGTGTTTTGTGTCGGAGAACAAGCTCAAGTAATTCATGAATATTTTGGCAATGGAGAACGGTTTGGAGTGCGTATAACGTATGTACAGGAACAGAAAGATCTTGGTACTGGAGGTGCTTTATTTAACGCACGCAAACACATTCGTTCCTCACCCTTTTTACTGTTATACGGCGATGTATTTGCTGATATAGATTATAAAGATTTATTATCCTTTCATATTCAGCAGACTGAAATGATAACTATAGTATTAAAACCGCTTCAGGAAGTAAAAACGTTCGGTCAAATTACAATGCGTGGAAGTAGTGTGACAGGGTTTTATCCCCACGCAAAGAAAGAAAATAAGTCTAATTTGGTAAATGCAGGTATGTATGTATGTAGTCAGGATATTTTTGATGCATTCTCATCGTCTAGTACGGCTTTTCAAGTAGAAACTATTGTGACCGACTACATAAAAAAAGGTCAGGTAGCTGGCTATGTTCATGACGGATTGTGGTTTGATGTAGGAACGCCCGAAGATTATGAGCAAGCAATTAAAGCTGTGCGGTAGACTTGGTTCTATTTAGAAAAAAATCCTCACAACAATTTGTGCTAGCCAGTAAGAGATTCCGAGTAGTACTAATCCGAGAACTGCGTTCGTTATTTTTGCTTGCGCCTTTTTCATACCTTCAGGATTTCCCATGCTTTGTATCAGATCAAAGCCCGCCCACACAAGGTACACAAAGGCAATCACTAATGCGAGAGGGAATAAGAATTGTAGTACAGCGTTCACTACATCGGCTATGGTTTCGAAACTTGTTGGCCCAGAAATAGACAAACTTGGCGTGACATTTCCTGTAACGTCTGGATTGATTATATTGAGTGTTTGCGCAAGTAATTTCATATGCATACTTTCCTTATCATACAGTCACTAAATATGTTTGACAAGTGTTTCAAATTAAACCATAATGATTCTATGGGTGTATTTGATTTTTTGAGTAGTAAAAACCAGAAACAATCAGTTGGGACCGAGGAACAGGGGCAAATGCCGACATCTTCGGGTAGAACGTATAATGGAATTGGCTCGACGCCAAGTGGTTCTGAGCCTTATAACGGGATAGGCACTCCTCCTGTACACTCTCAGCTATCCAGTACCATAAACCCAACTCAACAGCCAGATGCTCATATGCCTCAACAATCCGCACATAAGGATAATCAAACGCAAGCAAATAACCCTGTAGCATCGCAGCAGAAAGATGCTAAACAGACTGAACCGGTTGTTCAAGACATTAATAAGCAAGCACAGATGGATATTACAACAAGACTTACACAACGCTCTAATAAAGTATTGTCGGTGGCAGCACAAAAAGCAAAGGCGCTTGGATCACCCTATGTTGACAGTGAACACATTCTGTTTGGTTTACTTTCCGACCAGGAGATTTTTAACTTACTGTCATCATTGAAAGTAATTCCTCAGGAAGTGGTCAAACGCTTGGAACAAACTTTTGCAAAAGGGAATGCAAAAAATCCACCACAAATGGCACCAAGAGCAAAGAAAATCCTTAGCGATGCTTTGGTTGTAGCACGAAAGCTTGGGTACGAATTTATATCTCCTGAACACATTTTGTATTCTCTTTATAAAGAGGGTGAAGGGCTCGGTAGTCAAACGCTCACAAAAATGGGTTTTGATGAAAGTGCATTGAGTAAGAAGGTGCTGGGTAAAAAAGCAGATTTAGAAGAGAATGGTGAAAGGGGAGAATCCAAAAAGAAGTCACTCGAAAAATATGCGGTTGATCTTACTCAAAAGGCTGCGAACGGAGAACTTGATCCAGTGGTTGAACGAGCTCCAGTAATTGAACGTGTTATTCATATTTTATCTCGTCGCACAAAAAATAATCCGGTTTTAATAGGTGAGGCAGGAGTTGGAAAGACCGCAATTGTGGAAGGTCTTGCACAAAAGATAGTCCAAAAACAAGTACCAGAAACAATGTTGAATAAGCGAGTGTTGCAATTAGACCTGATGGGTATGCTTGCTGGCGCATCGCATAGGGGAGATTTTGAAGAACGTCTCAAATCTTTGCTCGATGAGGTGAAAGCCAGCAATAATGGGGTCATTCTGTTCATAGATGAACTACACAACATCGTTGGGGCAGGTGCTGGAGGAGACGGGAGTGGTGATGCAGCAAACATAATAAAACCAGCCTTAGCCAGAGGAGAAATTCAAACGATTGGCGCGACGACAACAGCCGAGTACCGCAAATATATAGAAAAAGATCCTGCATTGGAACGTCGTTTTCAGCCTATTACTGTTCCCGAGCCAACAGATGTTCAAGCAATAAAAATGTTGCGAGCAGTGCGTGATAAATACGAGGCATTTCATAAAGTTAAAATTCCAGATGAGGCCATTGACGCATCAGTACGACTTTCTCAACGGTATGTTGGTGGGAGATTTTTACCAGATAAGGCTATAGATCTTATAGATGAATCTGCTTCGGCAGTTCGACTACCAATCATTTCACTACCAGAAGAAATAAGTTCGCTTGAAGAGCAATTAAAAGCGTTAGAACAAGAGCGACAAGAAGCGATAAAAGCGAAAAATCAAGTAAAAGCTAATGTATATGAAAAAAGGATAATCGATATGCAAGATACGTTACGAGAAAAACAAGAAGAGTTTACGCAAAAAAAAGCAATGTCTATGGGGACTGTATCTACTCAAATGATCAAAGACGTTATTGCACGATGGACAGGTATACCTGTAAATAAAATAACGGAGTCTGAAAAAGGGAAAATCGCGAAACTTGAGGATATTATGCATAAGCGCTTAATTGGGCAAGAAAATGCGGTTGCAGTAGTTGCTCAAGCTGTACGTAGGGGTCGTGCTGGTCTTAAGGCGGTCGCGAGACCAATCGGAGGGTTTATATTCCTTGGACCAACGGGTGTTGGAAAAACGGAATTGGCTAAGACATTAGCAGAGGTACTGTTCGGCACTGAGGATTCTATGATTCGTTTTGATATGACTGAGTATATGGAAAAACATGAGGTGGCAAAGCTTTTAGGTGCACCTCCGGGGTATGTAGGCTACGAGGAGGGAGGGAAACTGACAGAAGCGGTAAAGAGACATCCCTATAGTGTGATACTCTTTGATGAAATAGAAAAGGCGCATCCTGATATTTTCAACATACTTCTTCAAATACTAGACGACGGTAGACTCACGGACAATAAAGGACATACAGTATCGTTAAAGAATACAGTAGTGATATGTACCTCCAACTTAGGGACGCGTACTATTCAGGATGAAATGCTTAAAAAAGGGCCTGAGCGTATTGAAGAAATGCCAACCATTTCAACGTATGCAATTTCTCCTAAAGGGAGAGAGATAATGTCAATTGGCAGTAAGTTATTTATAAAGGACGAAAGTGGTACATGGCAAGAGCAAACCGTACTTGAATATTTTTCTGGTCAGAAGATAACTGAAAATACCGACAAAGGGCCAGTAGAAGTCAATGCGCCGATGCTTCGAATAGACACGCATGCAATATCTCCAACAGGTATGGAAGTGATTACTGTAGGAGAGGACGTATATGTGCGCAAATCGACCACAGCTAAAGAATGGGAAAAAATGAGTCTGATTGATTATACAAAAGGTCAAGTAGTTGTAAACGCTCTCCCAGATACGCCAGATGAGCAATTACCAACCGCTCAATTCTCCACACATACGTTCTCACCAAGCGAAGAAGAAATAGTCACCTATAAAGACAGAATATGGGTCAGAAAACCCAATAGCAAAGACTGGGAAACAAAGACACTCTCCCAGTACATTGGTGAAGAGACAAAGCAGGAAAAGGCAGTACCAAGTATGTATTGGGATACCTATATTTTTGATCAAAAAGGAGCAGCGCTTATAATTGTTGGTGGAGAGGCGTACAAAAAAACAGAACAGGGATGGCAATTTATGAAATTATCCGAAGTGTTTGGCGATTCATTTCCGCTTGAGGAAGAGATGAAAAAGATTCAGAAAGTTGAAGAAGAAATAAGTACAAAACAATTTTCTAAGATCAAGCCGAAGGTTATGAACGAGCTCCTTAAATTTATGCGTCCAGAGCTAGTGAATCGTTTTGATGAAGTTATCATATTTGAGCCACTTAAGTTTGTGCACATGCTTGAGATAGTGAAATTGCAGTTGAAAAGCCTATCTAAACTACTCGAAGAGCAGAGCTTAGGATTGCATGTCACTTCAACGGCGCAAAAAGAATTGGTAAGACAGGGCTTTGATCCAATATACGGCGCTCGACCGTTGAGAAGGACTATCCAAAAGAAGGTAGAAAATGCTATTTCTGAAATGATTATTGCAGAAAAAGTGCATGATGGCGATGTTATTGTAGTGGATTTTGATGGTACAGACTTTACCTTTACGGTTGATACGTCTGGTATGTATCTTGAAAAAGAAGAAAAAAGATCGTATACCTGCACGTGGTGTAAGAAAGCATTTGAAACAATAGTGCTTCCCAATAGTACCGTTATTTGTTCGTACTGTGGTAAAGGTCAGAATCAGAAGAATGAAAAGTCAGTTGAGACAAGCCAACCTCAAGAAAGTAACCAGCAAGAGCAGCAAGTACCCAACATGAATGGAAAGGTGAGTGTTCCTAACCCTCATTTGGCGACATTGTAGCACTAATTCAAAGGATCATACCCGCCCTCTGACCATGGATTGCAGCGCACAATGCGCAGTATTCCTTTACTCAATCCTTTTATGATTCCGTATTTTTGTACTGCATCTATTGTATAGCGTGAGCACGTTGGCTGAAATCTACAACTTTCTGAAGGAAGCCCAAGAAACTTTAAGAGCATTCTGAATGGCGTATTTGCCCACACATAGAAGCGTATGAACTGTATAATAACTCCCCGTATCATGCCGAAAGCACTTTTTCGAGTACACGTATACCTTTTGCGTACAACTTTGTATCTATGTGTTCGTTAGGGCCATGTAAATTACTATCGGGAGAACAAAACCCAGTAGTGATTACTGGCTTACTAAAGATGCGTGATACTATTTCTGCTGCGGGTATAGAACCACCAGACTTAGTAAATCTCACTGGATTGGGAAAGAATTCCTTGAAGATATCTACGAGTTCATAAACGTAAACATTTTCCATATCTGTCGTAAATGGGCCCGCTACTGCTTTGTTAGTAAGGGAATACGATATATTTTTGAAAAACTGCTTTGCGTACGCATCTATCATTGCATGTACCTCATCGGTTTTTTGATTAGGTACTAATCGAACGGAAAAGACAGCTTTTGCACTATTTGGAATAATATTTTTTATCTCATCAGTATAGCCACTTGAAATACCATGAATATCTAAAGATGGAAGAGTTTTAGATGCTTCGTACCACTTTCTTCCTTTTGGTACAACCGTGTGAGCCAAGCCCATATTATTTTTAAGTTGTTCGTATTCTCTTGAGTTTTTTTTCAACAATCGATCTTCAGATGGAGTCAATTTTTTAACATGGTCGTACATATGAGGTATGGTGATACAGTTGTCTTGGTTGATCATACTAGTGATGAATTGTGAAAGTATTAGTGCTGCATTTGGAACAACGTTTCCATATAGACCTGAATGAAGTTCTTGTTTTGCTGTGTTTATAGTCAATGTATATTCCACGATACCCCGTAGTCCGAATAGTATTTCTGGAGTATCGATATCTGATACGCTCGAGTCAAGTATGTAAAACACCTGAGCATTTTTTAAATGACTCTTAAGCTGAGATACGGCGCGTTCGAAATGAAGACTACCAATTTCTTCTTCTCCTTCATAGAGAATGATTATATTTGAGTTGAGTGTATTTTCTCGTTGTGTATTTGCAAGTGCTGTGAAGAGTTGAGCAATATGTCCCTTATCATCTGCAGTGCCTCTGCCGTAAAGTTTTCCATCCCGCTCAGTGAGTATAAAAGGATCACTCATCCATCCATTAGATCTTAGTGCTGGTTGTGTATCATAGTGACTATAAAAACAACGAGTGTTAGGTTTTCCACGATCAAGCACTGCCATAAAGAGGGGGTGTAGCGGTGTATTTATGATAGATGTTTGCATACCGCATATCTGTGCCATTTTTTCAAGATATGAAATCGTTTTTTTCATCTCTTTCTTTTTTGAAGGATCTGTAGAGATAGACTGTAATGCTACTAGCTCGGCGAGAATGGAATGTGCGTCAGGTAAATTTTTCATAGTAAATAGTGTTTTCTGGCACTGAGTTTTGTGCCAGATAGTGTTTTAAACTTTCGACTATTGTGGGCCGTGCACACACATAGTATTCAAAGCTTTGTGGAGACTCGTGTGTAAAAATTGCGTCAAGTGCATTTTGAATATATCCTTTCGAACAGTGATCGTATCCAACTCCCTTTGAAAGACAAAAGGAGTAATCAAATTCTTTCGAATCAGCAAGTTTTTTCCAAACATCTTGGTAATATGCCTGTTCGTACGTACGCATTCCCCAAAAGAGAGTTCGTTTTTGTGGACTCTCTACTTCGTGCATGTACTCGAGCATAGATTTCAGTGGTGCGATACCACTTCCAGTTGCTAAAAACATCTTCGGTAGAGAAGTGTCCTGCAATACGAACACACCAAGGGGTGCACGAAAATGTATATGGTCGCCAATAGTAAGTTTTGTAAGATATCGAGATCCAATACCCATGGGAGTTGTATCAACAAGAAGCTCAAATTTTTTGTCGGATTTTGAGCTTGATGCAATTGAGTACTGGCGAAAATTTTTCTCGATTTCAAGCAATATGTATTGTCCAGGCTTAAATATGAGCGTATCTTCTACGAGATCAAACCAAAGTTGCAGTACGTTGGGGGCAAGTACGTTCTTCTCCTTGAGAACAGCGGTATAGTTCTTCAGCATGAGTACAGTATAGCAAACCCCCCTCCTGGAGGGGTTGAACTTACCCCTCCAGGAGGGGGTAATTGTCATACCATATCATACTTCTTTTCTTTTTTGCCACATGATATACTTCAAAGTATGAAGCCTCTGCTGTCCATAGCTCTAGCAGTGCATAATGAAGAAAAAAACATCCGTCGATGTCTTACGTCCCTTTATGGCTGGGTCGATGAGATTGTCATAGTAGATGGTAAATCTACAGACTTGACAGTAGCTCTTGCGCGAAGGTTTGGAAAAAAAGTACGTATATTTCACGAAGAGAATCCCCCAATGTTTCATGAGAATAAGGAAAAGGCACTGAAAAAGGCGATCGGTGAATGGATTTTGCAACTCGATGCAGACGAAATCGTCTCACCAGCTTTAAAAAAAGAAATTCTCAGCAAAATAAAACAGAGAAAATTTGGGGCATATTCCATACCTCGTTTACACTATTTTTTGGGTACCGCACTCAAAAAAGGAGGACAATATCCAGACTATACTATACGTTTATATAGGAATGGTGCCGCACATTTTGCCTGTAAGAGCATTCACGAACAGGTAACACTTAGTAAAGATACACAAATAGGGTGTATACTCCAGCCCTTATTACACTATCCATATGAATCTTTTTCTTCCTACTTGCATAAATGGGACCATTATTGTAATTTGGAAGCATCGGCTTTATACAAACAGAAGGTTGTCCCCACGTTCACATTGGGATTAACATATTTTATAGTTAAGCCGATTGGGTGGTTTTTTTCAACGTATCTGCGACACCTTGGGTTTTTAGATGGTTTTGCTGGTTTTGTATTCAGTGCATTTTCTGCACTACGATTTTGGATAATTTATATACAGTTATATGAAAAATATGGCTCCAATACAGCTTAAAAAGCTACGAGTAGCATTGGTTCACGACTTTTTACGAGAGTATGGAGGTGCTGAGCGGGTACTGGAGGAGTTTTATGCCATTTTTCCTCAGGCCGACATATATACTTCGGTTGTGTATCCTGATCGATTAAAGGTTCATTGGTATCGGATGCACTCGTGGAATATTCATCAGTCTTGGTTTGGGAAGATACCTCTTGTGCGCGATTATCCGTCAATGTTTCGTTTTCTGGCACCTTATATATGGGAAAGTATGGATTTTTCTTCGTACGATCTCGTTCTGTCTTCATCTGGATGGTTCATGTGTAAAGGAGTTATCACACGAGCAGATACTTTGCACATATCATATGTACATCATCAAAATAAATTTCTTACCTATTATGAAACGCCAGATAGTTGGCAAAAGAGTGCACTCAAAAGGATGTATGCCAATATTGTTGGCCCAGCTTTGCGAACATGGGACTATATTGGCGGACAACGACCCGACGTACTCGTGGCAAATTCGAAGGAAACACAGCGCAGAATTGAGAAGTATTATCGCCGAGATTCACAGGTTATATATCCACCAGTTACCGACCCAAATATACATTTGTCAGAGAAAATTCGTAGCACGTCAGATTACTATGTCAACGTTAACCGTTTGGCAAAACCGAAACATGTAGAAGTGCTGATTCAGGCGGCGAACAAACTTGGTATTACGCTCTATGTGGTAGGACAGGGCAAAGAGTATGGCTATCTGAAATCTATTGCGGGTAAAACAGTGCATTTACTGGGTGAAGTATCAGACTTGGAGTTGGGAAATTTATTGTTTGGTGCAAAAGGTTTCTTATTTGCCTCAGTAGATGAGGATTTTGGGATAGCTCCCGTTGAAGCGCTTATGTATGGAGTACCAGTCATAGCATATGAGAGTGGAGGGATTAAAGAAACGGTTACAAATGGGGAAGATGGCTATCTTGTAGATGAATTATCGCCTTCGGCTTTTATATCTGCAATACGTAACTTTGAAAAAACAGATTGGGAAACGCTTTCAAAAAAAGCACATAGAGGAGCCCACAGATTTTCAACTGGTGAATTTCGCTCAAACATTGTACACTTACTCACCGAGCAGCTACGCTCGTACAGATAAATTTTTGTATTTAAAAAATCAAATAGTTCGATGTTGGAATTTAAATCAATCAGCTGCTACTTTAGTAACGAAAAAATAGTCGATGATATATCTTTATCGGTACAGAGAGGGGAAATTGTTATTCTTATGGGTCCAAACGGTTCTGGTAAATCGACTCTTGCACACGCCATTATGGGAAACCCATTATACAGACTCGGTAAAGGTGCGGTCGTGATGATAGATGGACAAGATATCACTCATAAAACTACCGAAGAGAAGGCTCGTGCAGGGTTGTTTTTGGCATTTCAAAACCCTGTTGCGATACCAGGAGTGAGTGTAACAAAGCTATTGCGTGAAATACAAGGCACACACGCATCTGGAGCACTTTTAAAAGAAGTACGTTCGTATTCACAGTCGTTTAACTTTTCAGATGCACTTTTATCGCGAGGAATTCATGATGGATTTTCAGGAGGAGAGAAGAAGAAAATTGAAATGATGCAGGCCTGTTTTTTAGCTAAGAAATACGCACTGTTTGACGAAATAGATACGGGGCTTGATGCTGATGCGCTACGTGCAGTAGCTTCAAGTATAAATGTACTAAAGAAAAAAAATATAGGATGCATTGTTATCACTCATTATCAGCGATTAGTGGATTATTTGGACGTTGACACTGTGCTCATTATGAGTAATGGACGCATAGTAAAAAGAGGTACGAAAGAACTCGCGTCTAAAATAGAAAAAGAAGGATACGAGAAAGCAACAAAAGTTAAAAACTAAAGAGTAGTACGTCATAAGCACCATAATGAAACAAGATACACATACGAGCCAATGGGATTTCAGAGTTCCTAGTACTTCGAAGTTTACAACCGGCTCAGGTATAAACGAAGGTGTAGTTCGTGCAATTTCACAACACAAAAAAGAGCCTGCATGGATGCGCGACTTTCGCATACGCGCGTATCAAATATATATCAAGAAACACATGCCCAATTGGGGAGCAGATTTATCAAAAATAGATTTTGATGGGATTTCATACTATTTACAACCAGATGCGAAGAGTGCTCGTTCCTGGGAGGATCTACCCGCGGATATTAAAAAAACGTATGACTATTTGGGAATTCCAAATGCGGAAAAGAATTTCCTTGCCGGTGTTTCAGCCCAATACGAATCCGAAGTGCTCTATAAATCTATTCACTCAGAACTCACAAAACAAGGCGTGCTATTTGTAGATACAGATACAGGGTTGAGACAGTATCCACATATATTCAAAAAGTACTTTGGCACTCTCGTACCTGCTGGCGATAATATATTTGCAGCACTCAATTCGGCAGTATGGTCTGGAGGTAGTTTTGTGTACATTCCAAAAGGTGTAAAAGTTACGATGCCGCTGCAAGCTTATTTTCGTATCAATGCTCAGAACATGGGGCAATTTGAACGCACACTTATTATTGCCGAGGAAGGAAGTTCAGTACATTATATAGAGGGATGTAGTGCACCAATATATTCTACATCATCTCTTCATTCTGCCGTTGTTGAAATATTTGTCCATAAAGGAGCCAGCGTACGATATACGACTGTACAAAATTGGAGTCCAAATGTATACAACCTCGTTACAAAACGTGCGCGAGTCGAGGCTCACGGTAGTATGCAGTGGATAGACGGTAATCTTGGATCGCAAGTAACTATGAAGTATCCCAGTTGTTATTTGATGGGCGAAGGAGCGCGAGGCGAAGTTCTTTCTATCGCTTATGCTGGACGTGGCCAACATCAAGATGCGGGTGCAAAGATGCTCCACTTTGCTCCACATACGTCTTCGCGGATAGTATCGAAATCCATTTCAAAGAACGGAGGTCGCACATCGTATAGAGGTTTGGTATATATGAAACGGGGAGCACATAATGCAAAAACAAAAGTAGTATGTGACGCACTCATATTAGACAAAGAATCGCGCTCAGATACATATCCTACTATGAAAATAGATGAGCAAAAGGTAAACGTAGAACATGAAGCGACAGTGTCTAAAATAGGAGATGAGCAGTTATTTTACTTAATGACGAGAGGGGTCAAAAAAGATCGTGCCGAAGCGCTTATAGTGAATGGGTTTTTAGAATCTGTAATAGCGCAAATACCACTTGAATACGCGGTTGAAATGAATCGACTTATTACGCTTGAAATGGAGGGGAGCGTAGGGTAAGGCTATGCAAAATTAAGAATATAGAGTTTGGAATTTAAACATAAAAATGAAGAGTGAAAAATATAAAAAAAACGACATTGTGGTTTTTCACGACGCCCAATCAAGAGAACTGACCGTTCCTGAAGGTCTCACACGAACGTACATTTTTGACGTGCTTTTATCCGCAGGAGATCACATACTCAATATTACAATCGAACCAAAAAAAGATTCTCGTGCAATCGTCATTATATTGGTCAAGCTTACAGGGAAAGCAAGCCTTACACTCCATACAAATCAGTTTCACAATTCCATCTCTGGTTATTCAGATTTTTTGTGCAAAGCTATACTTTTTGATTCAACAAGACTGAATTATAGCGGCACCATAGATATTACAAAGAATGGACAACACGCACATGCGTATCAACGAAATGAAAACTTACTCATGGGAGAGTCAACGTATGTATCTTCTGAACCAAAGTTAGAAATTTCAGCAAATGAAGTTTTTTGTACACACGGTGCTACGACAGGGTTTGTAACTCCTGAAATACAATACTATATGGCAAGTAGAGGTTTATCAGAAAAAAAGGCATTACAACTGGTTTCGAACGGTTTTTTGTCTTCGGGCCTAGAAAAAGTAGCAGAAGTATTTCCGGGAAAAGATGAAATGATATGTATACTTTAAAAGTTTTGAATAGTTTATAGTAAATGACTATGGATTTATATAGAGAAGAGATTCTTGATCACTACAAGCATCCGAGACACGCAGGAGAGAGTACGTGTTCGAATAGTGCACACGCAGATAATCCGCTTTGTGGAGACGACGCATATGTATATTTGACCGTTGATGATGGAAAGATAGTGAGTGCTACACACATTACACAAGGATGCGCTATTTCAGTAGCTTCTGCTAGTATGCTGTTTGAAAAAATACAGGGTATGAACGTAAGAGATGTGTTGCAATTAAAACCTCAAAATATTACGGATATGTTGGGGACAACGTTAACTCCGTCTAGGTTGAAATGTGCATTGCTACCTTTGGAAACGGTGCAGAAGGCGCTCATCAGATGAACTGTACACTTTTACATACATATGGTTGCAAAATGTATTACCAATCGATATAATGCGTAGATGGCAACAAAGAAAACAACAGAAAAAAAACCGGTAGAGAAGAAGAAAGCTCCGGTAAGAGAAAAGTCGAAAGCGTTAATTATGAAGAAGTCCACCGTTAAGAAAGCAGAAGCACCTAAAAAGGCTGATATTCAAAATACTGCACCAACTGGAGAAGATAAACAGAAGATAATTACACTATTTTCTACAAAACAAGGAGACACAGGATCACCAGAAGTTCAAGTAGCTATCTTAACTTGGAAGATTCTAAAACTTCAAGAACATCTAGGTCAAAACCCGAAAGATAATCATTCTAGGCGTGGTTTATTGAAGATAATTTCTAAAAGACGCAGGATATTAAATTATATAAAGAGCCAAGAAGTGAAGAGGTACGATGAAGTATCTAAAAAAATAGCAGACTTCCAGGCAAGCTATAGCACGACAGCATGAAAGAAAAAATAATAGAATTTGACTTAGCCGGACGATCTATATCGTTTCGCATTGGTGCGGTTGCACAACAAGCAACAGCCTCGGTTATTACTCAGTACGGTGAAACAACAATTTTAACAACGGTTGTCGTTGGTAAAGAAAACTCAAAGCTTGATTATTTCCCCTTAAGTCTTGAATATGCAGAAAGACTCTATGCAGGAGGAAAAATCAAAGGGTCTCGTTGGGTTAAACGTGAAGGAAGACCAACCGATGAAGCGGTTTTAACTGGCCGCATGATTGATCGTTCTGTCCGCCCACTTTTTGCAAATGATTTTCGCAAGGATGTGCAAATCATAAATACGCTGCTCTCAATTGATGGAAAGAATTCACCAGATATCGTTGCTGCACTTTCTACAGCGTGTGCGCTGTCCGTATGTGATATTCCATGGAATGGTCCTATTGCAACAACAAGAATTGGGTATGTGGCACCAAATGGCGATGTCAAAGGGCATTACATGGTAAATCCAACTTCGGAAGAAGAGGCTTTATCTCTATTTGATCTTGTTGTGTCGAGTAATAAAAATGAGGTAGTTATGATTGAATGCAAAGCGGAACAAGTAAATAACGAAGCTGTAGTAACCGGTATCGCCGAGGCAGTCTCTCAAAATGCAAAAATTGTAGAAATATTTGAGAAGATGCGCTCAGAACTAGGTATATCATTCAAACCTCAGAAGTCTGACGAAGAACTTGTTGAAAAAATAGTGCACAAATATGAAACAGAACTTAAAAAAATGTTGTCTGAAATGGCAGATAAAGAGAATGTCGGTGGAGGTGGTATGAGTGAACTAGAAGAAAAAATAACAAAGGAATTGGAACTTGAAGAGGGTGTTTTTAGTACACTCATGCCAGCACTATTTAAGAAGACTATGAAAAAACTCGTGTTCAAAGACAAAAAGCGAGCAGATGGAAGAGCATTCGATGAAATACGCAAGCTAACAGCACAGGTTGGGGTAATCCCACGCGTGCATGGATCTGCGCTATTCTCTCGTGGAGCAACACAAGTGTTATCGATTGCGACTCTTGGGCCGCTCTCTATGCAACAATGGATAGAAGATCCTGAAGGTCAGGTTATGAAACGATACATCCACCATTACGCAATGCCTCCGTATTCAGTTGGCGAGACTGGTCGCATAGGTTCTCCTTCACGACGTGAAATTGGACATGGAGCCTTAGCAGAAAAAGGAGTTGAAGTTCTCCTCCCAGACGAAGAAAAATTCCCATATACTGTTCGGGTCGTATCTGAAGTTTTGTCATCGAACGGCTCAACTTCAATGGCTTCCACGTGTGGATCGAGCTTAGCACTCATGGATGCAGGTGTACCAATGGGTGCTCATGTCGGCGGTATCGCTATTGGCATAGTACGAGAATCGCAAGATACATATCAGCTTTTAACAGATATCATTGGCATTGAAGACTTTTTTGGAGAGATGGATTTCAAAGTTGCAGGTACGAGAAAAGGTATTACCGCAATACAACTTGATGTGAAAAATAGTGGTCTTACACACACACAGATTGTTGAAACGGTCAAGCTTGCAACAGACGCTCGCATGCAAGTACTAGATGTTATGGATCAAGCTCTACCTACACCAAGAACATCACTTTCTCAGTATGCACCACGTGTTGTTGTACTTACCCCACCAGAAGATAAAATAGGCGAGATAATAGGCCCAGGAGGTAAAAACATAAAAAAGATAATAGCCGATACTGGTTGTGAAATAGATATAGACGATAGTGGGAAAGTATCTATTTCTGGCATAAATAAAGAAAAAGTGGAAATGGCCATTGAAATGATTAAGAGCGTTTACAAAGAGTATGCCGTTGGCACAGAATTTGACGCACACGTTTTAAAGATGTTCCCATTCGGCGCGCTCGTTGAAGTAGCACCAGGAAAAGAGGGACTTTTGCACGTTTCAAGAATGGGTATGGGATTTGTCAAAGATGCGAGTAATTTGTTTAAAGAAGGCGACCCACTTCGTGTGAAGCTAGAGGAAAAAGACGAGCGCGGTAAGCTGAGATTTGCACTCGTAAAAGACGAAAATAAAAAAGAAGACTTATCAGAGGGCTAACGATAAGAAAGGTATTTCACACTCGACTCTTGTTCCTCCCCCATGATGTCCAAGATAGTTCATTTCGTAGGTACCTTTTTTGTACCACCATACTGCAAATCCATCGTAGGGCAAAATAACCACATTGCCAACACGATCTAGAAATCGCTGAGAAGGCGCGTTTTCACTAAAGAAGCCATTTTGTATTAATGTACTCGTTTCGTACACTTCTGCCTTTCCTTTTAGGTCTTTTTGAAGCATTGTAATGATGTGTCTTACATATTCATTTTTTATATACAAAAACATATCGCGTGCAGATCCAGCTGGTACCAAGGGTTTTTTATCGATGCCACGTTTCAGATATTTTTCAAAATCTGGATACTTTTCATTTAGATAGAATGTTTTGTTTGGGCTCACATTTGCCATACCATGATCTGCTGAGAGCAAAATCAAAGTATCTTTTAGAGTACTTATATTGTTATAGAGTAAATCCTCAAGCATCGCAAAGGTATTATGAATTTCAGCCATGCGTTCTGGTGAATCTGGACCGTTTATATGGCCGGCAGTATCAACAGGGTCATAATAGAGAAAAAAATATGACAGCTTGTGTGCCTTTTTCATAGTCGTAGTAAGTGAGCTAAGCGCATGGGGGAAACTTCGGTATTGGTGGAGCGTTGCGCCGGTAAATGTGACGTCTGTATAGGGTGATGGTGCGTACTCTTTGTACTGAAACACGTGTGATGTAACGCCTTTTTTTGCCAAACGCTCATAGATTGATTCAAATGGAAAAGCGTCATGCGGCTTAATAACCTCATTTAGCGTTTCTCGTCCTTTGTCTCCTGCATAGGAATACAACAGCGGTGCAATGACGCGGCCTACTAACGGTTCGTAGTAAAACCACTCATGCACACCACTCTGTCCTGGATCAAGTCCGGTATGAATAGTCGTTACGTGAGCTGCTGTCGTAGAAGGGAACTGGCTTGTTAGTTTCGATACGACCCCTTTTTCTAAGAAACGTTTTAAGAATGGATACTCATTTTTGTACTTGTCCCACCATTTCCAACCAAAGCTGTCGATAAAGAGAAATAGTACTTTCTTTATTGTGTCATGATTTGGGAGAACATCTAGTGGTAAATGCTTATTCTCTTGTTTTGTAAGTATGTGTTCTATTGTGGCTGGGATGCGAGAGAAACAGTACGAACCGTAGAGGGGTTTTATAAAACGTGTGCTAAATGTTGAATCTGTAACAGTATTTATAGAACGTGTGTTAATCATACGATATCACTTATTATACATAAGTTTATTCAAGCTATTTTGTATATTAGATTGGCTATTTCTGTCATATTGTTTTATGGGCTTGTGTTTTATATACTTTCAATCGCACATGGTTAAAAAAGGTTTTATGCAAAAACTGGCTTCTATAGTTGAAAGTCACAATTCGTTACTCTGTGTGGGTTTAGATAATCCAGCAACATTTGCATTCCAAAAAAAAGTTATTGATGCAGCACATAAATACGTGTGTGCATTTAAACCAAATTCTGCATTTTATGAACAACATGGGGCAAAGGGAATTGAGGAGCTTAAGAAGATTTGTGCGTATATTCAATCAAACTACCCTGATATCCCCATCATTTTAGATGCTAAAAGGGGTGATATTGACAGTACAAATGAGGCATATGCAAAATATGCATTTGATTATTTAGATGTCGACGCAATTACGCTTCATCCCTACCTTGGTAAAGAGTCATTGAAGCCGTTTTTGTCTAGGAAAGATAAGGGTTGTATACTATTGTGTAAGACATCGAATCCTGGATCAGGTGAAATACAAGATTGTATTGTCGGAAAAGATACACTCAGTATGTTCATTGCAAAAAAAGCGTTACGTTTTTGGAATGCAAATAAAAATTGTCTATTCGTCATCGGTGCAACGTACCCGAAAGATTTAGCATCTATACGGGCAATAAACGATGAAGTAATTTTTCTTGTTCCCGGTATAGGTGCGCAGGGGGGTGATGTACGAAAGGCAATTGAGGCGGGATTGAATACAAAGAAAACAGGCATGATTATTTCAGTTTCACGTTCAATTGTTACTGGATTGGTAGATAAAAGATCAATTGCAAAACGTGCTCAAAAATTGCGTGATCAGATAAATCTGTATCGGGGTTAGTGAAATTTTATAGTTGACTTTGTAATGTATCAAGATTAGTATTCTCCCAGTCGGGGAGTTTCAGTGTTCGTAAACCAGTCTTCAAATGAAACGTCCCTTCCAAATCTGCTTTCTGAGGTCCAAACGCAACGATTACCAATTTTTCTAGTTGTATTTTTATTTCTGGGTCTTCTTCAACTAAGGCTTCTGCGGCTTGTATAAGTTCAGTCATGCTATCATCGATTAATACTACTGTATGCGTAGTATTAACAAGCCAATCTGCAACTATTTTTCTCAATTTATCTTGTGGCGATTCACAAATGACTACTCTTTCAGAATCTGGAAAATCATGTTTCGCCAGCCATTCTTTAGTTGCTCCTTCAACTTCACTTGGCCTGACTGTATAGTAACCTCCAAATGTATGATTCTTCAGCAATTGACGTACACCATCTGGAGACCCAGGTAGAGCAGTAAGATCCAGATGAACCTGAGGTGAAGTTCTTATTTCGGCTCGTGTCCTTTGAAATACATTTTCCCATTCTTCTCCTAATTCTCGATAATCCTGGATTTGTGGGACATCAAATGTTTTTCTCCAGTCTGGGTTATGTTCCGCATAATCTATCTCATCATCAGTCATTGCAAGTCCAAGATGCTTGTTATAGTATTTGAGATGTGCTGCCTTTACGCCTCCAGCAAGTGTCTGATCGATATCAAGTAGTAATAAACGTTCGCTATCCATATATAGTAGTATACTATATATGGATCAACAATACCATTGAGTTCATAGTATCGCACCCCTCTTTACAAGTACACGTGATGAGAGCTTTTTTGCTGTATTAATTGCTTGATTTATGTTTTTATTTTTTAAATAATGAGTTCCAAAACCGAGCGCGAATGCGTCTCCTGCGCCTGTTGGATCGATCGCTTTTTGTACAGTCGATGCAGAGTACAGAGACAAGTTTCCATCGGCAGTATAAATCGCCCCACCGTTCTTACCACGTGTTATTACCACAAGTTCTGCACCATTTTCAAGTGGTTTTTGTTTAAGTATATATGGAGCCTCTTCTTCATTTCCAAAAATAATTTTTGATTTTTCTATTACAGTTTTTCGAATGTAATTTGACTTAAGCACAACTTGCGGTCCTGGTATGTATAGTATTGGTTGAGTGGAATGCAACGCAACCTGTTCTGCGAGGTCTGGATGGCAATTAGCAACAAATATTCCATCGAACTGATCTAAATACGCACTTGAAAATATAAGTGATTTCATATATTTGTTCGCACCATTGTCTACCCATACTCTTTTAGATCCAAGATCGTGCGGCTTGACAATTGTACAAGTGGGTATTGAAGGAGATTCTAAGTATGATTGAGAAAAATCTACAGAATATTTTTTTAGCACTGATTGAAAATACGTACCCATTTTATCTTGCGAGAGCACGGTAAGCAGTGAAGAGTTATGGCCAAGTTGAGATGCGTTTATTGCCATAATTGCCGCTGCACCTCCGGGGTGGAGAGATCCCTGAATGATATCTACCGTTGCATAGCCAACAAAAAGTAATTTCATAGTTTGCTATCAGTATATAGTATAATCTGCTATGCAAAAAAGTAAAATTGCGCTCATTTGTGAATTATACGATAACGGTGCAATACGTTTTGGTTCTTTCAAAACAGTTGCAAAAGTGTATACACCTATCTTCATAGATTTAAGAGTATTAGTTTCATACCCTAAACTATTACATACAGTTGCATCTATTTATGTAACTTTTGTAAAAAAATTAAGTTACGATCTTCTTGTTTCCATTCCCCTAGGTTCGTTGCCTATCGGAACCATAGTAAGTCAGATAGTCCAAAAACCAATGGCGTACGTACGTATGGAGCGAAAGAAATATGGAACAAAAAAAACAATCGAAGGTTGTTTTACCAAAGGCGACAGGGTTATTTTGATAGATGATGTAATCGAAAAAGGAATTGTTAAGAAACAAGTAATTCGTAATGTGCAAAGAGAAGGGTTGGTTGTAACCGATGTTGTAGTACTTGTAAACCACCCACGGGGAGGAAAAAATGACGTACAAAAGATGGGCATACATATTCATAACTGGACTGATATACAAGAGATAACAGAAATACTGTGGGGAGAGAATAGGGTTACCGAAATGCAATATAGGGAAGTAATGCTCTATGTAGAAAAACTTTCAGACAGCATATCTATAACCTGACATCCCCTTTACTTACCAAAAATAGATCAGCTTGCTTTTTACTGTTCAATCTGGCATAATTAAACATGGTTGAAGAAAGGAAACCTCCATTTTCAACGCCTCCTATTGGAGACCAGAGCCCCATCCCCGTCCATGAGCGTGCACGGAAGTATTTTGCCTTGAAACGTGCATTACAAGAAATCCCACTACATATACCTGATAGTGGTAAACCTGCACTTGCTGCTATTATTGAAAGAGAACAACTTACTGGCGAAGATGGCGAGCCATTAAGTGCTGATCAATGCTTCAGTCGTGAAGGAGTAGCATTCTTGTATAAACAAATAAGAGATCGATACATACCCACTTCACCGAGCGTAGAAGCTCACGCTGCACACCTCCGATCATGTATAACTAGGTTAGAAGAAGTGCTCCGACAAATAAATCCATCTTTTTCAGTCGGACTTTTAGGATCTCTCACAACAGGTAGAGCGCCCAGTTTATCTACGGATCTGGATTTGATATTTTGTCTACCTACAGCGATGACTGATACCACTGAGCTAGAAGCGGTGTTAAGCAGTGTAAATTTTTGTGGGATTGATGAAGAGGGCACAATTGGAGATGTTCAAAGATTGCTAGAACGTGGGACAGGGTATTCTCGCTTATTTGGATTATTAGGTGATGATCTTGGTATAGAGCAAGTTGAGATATTATTACTCGGTGAAAAAGATTTGCGCAGTATGTCGAATTTGCATCCTGGAAATGTAAGCAGAGTCCGGCCATCGACAGATAAAACTGAAGTATACGTCGATTTGCAAGAGCCACATACACGAGTGCCTTTTATAAAACCAGGGAGATTTATTCCTCACTATTTTCGTCATTCAGACGGAGGTGCACATCTGGGTTTTTTTCCAACTGTTTTGCTGAGTGCAAAGCCGCTGTATGATCCAAGTGGATTATTAGCTGAGAGTCAATCTCGTATTTGGTCTGCTGCTGAAAAATCATACTTATATCATAATGGTGGACTAGAAAAAGACGGACAATATTGGAAGGTAAGAGACGATGTTATGAATCGTGAACCAGGTGCGTTGGCGTATCTATGGTATCAGGATATAGACAACTATTCTCCAGAAGAAGCACAAAGAATTAGTATATTGAATGCACAGGCAAAGGAGGCTTTTGGTACAAAGCCATGGTTGCATGGTTCAATACCTGATTGGACTTTGGAACAGGGTTGTAAAGAAGCTAATGAGACGGGCGGTAAAAAGCTTGTGGAAGTTTTTCAGAACGGAGTATATCTTGTGGTGAGCGATATAGATAATACATTACTTGGCCATGCTATTGATAAGCGAAGAATGTTAAAGCTCATACAGCGTGCACAACAGTCCCATCTGCCGATTGCGCTTAATACAGGAAGAGGTGCATCTGCACAGATTGAATTTGATAGAACACTTAGAGATATAGCAATCAATTCTCCTGTTCCAGTTTATATCGCTACAAATAATGGTGCATCTGTTTGCTGGTATACCCCCGCAACGGGGGAAAAGGTTTCAATAGTTGATCGGGTTCTTTCAGACGATGAAAGAGATGCAATTATCGGACTATACAATTCTTTTGACTTCAATTTCTCTGATCAAGAATATGCACCGATGGGGAGATCTCTTCAAGCACATTGGGCAGGCATAGTTCCCGATAATTTTATAGAAATGGCAAAACGAAATAGAGGAATGTGGATCGAGCGTGGGAAGATTTCTGTTATGGTTCCTGACACATCGAGTGCTCAGCAGCTCATTATAGAGATAGCTCAACGGTGGGGCAATCATTTTTACTGTGCATCGAATAGTAATCGCCCGATTGTAGATATAAGTCTGGCAGGTCCAGAAGGTAAAATGAATGCGGTAATGCAATTTGCTGATATGTGTGCGACTAGTTTAGATCATGTTGTTGTTTTTGGTGATAGTCCATCTGGTAATGATCGTGAAATGTTAGAAGGTTGTCCGTATAGTTTTACAGATGAGGTATCTTCTATGTCGTCAAATCCTCCCTTTCGATTACCTGGAACAGGAAATTTTGTCTATAGAACACACAAGGCTATTAATGCGTTTATGCGCAATAGATGAGCCTATCTACGCAATCTTTCAACTTTCACATTTTTTGTATATAATGAACCCATATATCTATGGGTCGCAAAAAAGCTATAAAAATACCGTTTACAAAAACGAAAATAAAATCGAACACTGTGTTTAGTGTATTTTCGCTACTTCTGTTTTTGGCATTTGTGCTTTTGCTTTTTTCATTTAATCATCGTGCACAAGCGTTAAACTCTGTACAACGGTGGATGCTCGATTCGTATGGTCGTGGCGCTTTCTTATTCCCCTTTATATTTTTGTTGTTAGCAGGTCTTTTTATTCAAACAAAGAAACTCAAAATTGTAAAACCAAACTGGTTCATAGGGTATGTGCTGTTGTTTGTTTCATATTTGGCGATATTTCAGGCAGGAAGTATTGGCGGAAATATGTATGTACAAACATCTTTTCTTATCTCTACTCCAGGAGCACTTACCACGTATTTTGTCATGTTTCTCATAGGGCTTCTTATCATGTTTGAGCTTTCTATTCACGAATTCCTCCAGCTTGTTGTAACTATTGGTAAACAAGTCGGAAAAATTATTTCACTTGTATTTGCAAGCAAACCGAGTAAAAAAACAGCTTCCAGTAAAGACGATTTTGTAGGGGATTCGCAGGCTATGCCGGTTCTTCCTTTTAAGCTTCCACACGACCAAAAGCAGGTGTCGACTCAACAGGAATTACCTGTCGGTACAAAGTTTAAATCGGGTATTGCTGGCGTATCAAAGAATTGGAAATTCCCTTCGACTGCACTCTTAGATGACCCGAAAAACATAGAAGCAGATCGAGGTGATGTGAAGAAAAACTCGGATGGTATAGAAGAGGCGCTTGAAAGCTTTGGTATTCGTGCACGTGTACTCGATATAAACTACGGCCCAGCTGTCACGCAGTATGCTATTCAGATTGCAAAGGGTGTTAAACTGAATAAAATTACCTCGCTATCTAACAACTTGGCACTTGCTTTAGCAGCACCAAACGGGCAAATACGTATAGAAGCACCAATACCGGGCAAGGCACTTGTTGGTGTTGAAGTCCCAAATATAAAAGCACAAACAGTGACGCTCAAACAGATGCTTACGTCGCCACTTTTTGCAGACAGAAGTAAACTACTACAGGTGCCAATGGGCCTTGACGTTTCAGGTCAGCCTGTTTCTATCGAGATTGATAGCATGCCTCATATTTTAGTAGCAGGTACAACAGGCTCAGGGAAATCGGTGTGTTTGTCTTCTTGGATTTGTACGTTTCTCTATAGAACGACACCGGATGAAGTGAAACTGCTCCTTATCGACCCGAAGAGAGTAACATTCTCAATGTTCGATGGAATTCCACATTTACTGACCAATATCGTGACAAACCCGAAAGATACAATATCTGCGTTACAATGGGCAGTCAACCAAATGGATGAGCGCCTCAAAATATTGGCTGAAGCAAAGTGTCGCGATATACAATCGTATAACGAATCTGCAGAAAAAGAAGAAATGCGAATGCCTCGCATTATTATCATAATAGATGAATTAGCAGACCTTATGATGTATGCGTCAAAAGAAGTAGAAGATACAATAACTCGTATAGCTCAAATGGCTCGCGCAGTTGGGATACATTTGGTTTTAGCAACACAGCGCCCTTCGGTAGATGTTATTACCGGACTCATGAAGGCAAATATTCCAGCACGCGTATCGTTCAACGTATCAAGTATGATCGATTCCCGCGTAATCATAGATACGCCTGGAGCAGAAAAATTGCTTGGCAAAGGAGACATGTTGTTTGTATCTCCATCACAACAAAAACCAGTCCGCATCCAATCGCCGTTCGTATCAGAACCTGAAATCAAGCGGATCGTTGAACACTTTAAAAAAGTAGAGGCACCAGTGCACTATACTGAGGAGGTAACTCAAGGAACAACAAAATCGATTATGGATTCGAGTGGTAAAATTACCTTTAAATCTGCAAACGGCGACCCACTCTTTGCAGATGCAGTTCGTTTGGTATGTCAACATCGCAAAGCTTCAGCATCTTTCTTTCAGCGTTTTTTATCTGTAGGATATTCTCGAGCAGCACGGCTTCTCGATGATCTTGAACGGGAGGGGGTCGTAGGTCCATCAAATGGTTCGAAGCCAAGAGAAGTTCTTGTACGTGCCCCCGAGGAAGTTTTGGGCACGCAATAATGAAGCGACTGTATGAAATCTTGCGCGATACACGTGTCGAGCAAAACATAACTCTCGAGCAACTTCGTATTTCCACAAAAATTTCTCGTACACAACTTAATGCTGTAGAGAACGGCGATTGGGATGTATTCCAATCGCAAGGGTATGTTCGGGGGGTTGTGTCACGTTATGCTCAAGCTGTTGGGATTGATCAAGAAAAAGCACTTTCTTTACTTCGTCGCGACATGGAAAAGAAAACCGGCGCCTTCATTCGAGTCTCAGCATACCATGAGAGAAGTTTATGGTCTGTCTCGCTTGCTATTTTGGCTGCGATAGGTGTTGTCATAATTTTCTTTGTGTTTCAGTTTTCATCAATCATGAAGAAACCAAATGTTGTTCTGAAAGCTTCTACTTCACATATTCGCGTGTCAGAACCATACGTAGTTTCGGGAAACACAGAACAAGGAGTACTGCTCTATTTGAATGGAGAGCGAGTATACCAAAACAAAAGAGGGGATTTTAGTCAAGAATTATTTCTGAAAAAGGGAACTCAAACACTAGAATTGAAGGCGATAGGAACAAACGGTAGAGAAACTATAAAGACGCTTACCGTAGTAGTTCAAGAATAGTATTATTTATATGTATTTGACATTAGAACCCAAAAATTGCAATATATAAGTGTATGAATCTTGAATCAATACAAATAATCCTTATTACCGCATTAGTTATCGGTACCGTGCTTATGACTGTCATAGGTATTCAACTCATAATTATTCTACGTGAAACGCGCCAAATGATAAATCGAGCTAACAACGTTGCCGCAGGAGCGCAAAAGATAGGTTCGTTTTTGGAACGATCAACCAATAGTGTGCAGGGATTTATTGAAGGTATGGGTGTGGTCAGTAAACTTGTACAAACGTTTACAAAAAAGAAGGAAGGAAAATGAGTAGTGGTGAACATCAAGGATTTGTAACTGGTTTTGGCGTTGGGGCAGTAGTTGGAGCGTGTGCTGCTTATCTATTGGTAACGCCAGCGGGTAGAAAAATACTCAGGAATGTTATGGACGTAGCACAAGATGTGGCCGATAGAGGTGATGAATATTTGCATTTAGATGAACACAAAACGCGCTCTACAGAGAACATTACTGGGATAATAGATAAGCTGAAAAAGAGCGTTAAGTAGGTATGGAAAAAACTGCACTTGACATGGGTATTATCCTTGTGTAGAATTAGTAGCCAACTGCAAAAGAAGCGTACTTCTGTACGCTTATTTTATTTCAATAAGATTGGCAAGATTCATAGATGGCGAACAAAAACATAAAAAACAAACATTCTGAAAAAGCTTCTGAACGCGTAATAATAAGCTCGTCTCAGTCTAAAGACCTTAAAGAATTAGATCTTTTGGAATTTCAGAAAGAGTCATATAGCGCGTTTATTGAACAAGAATTTGATACAATTCTTACAGAATTTTTCCCCATAGAAGACTACACAAAGAAAAACTGGATCCTTCACCTTAACAAGGTGGAATATCAAAATTCAAAAATCAGTGTTGACGAAGCATTTGAAAAACAATTGACATACGAATTTCCTGTCTATCTACATCTCGAACTCGAAAACAAACAAACAGGAAAGATGAGATCACAGAAACTATACTTTTGTGATTTGCCAAGAATGACAGAGCGGGGCACTTTTATTATTAACGGTATTGAACGTTGTGTTATAGGTCAGCTCGTTCGATCTCCTGGTGTCTACTTCACAGCAGAAATGGATAGAACCTCAGGAACAACTATTTATAACGCAGAGGTGCGTCCATACATAGGTGCATGGTTGGATTTCTTTATTGGTAAAGGAAAACAAATAGAAGCAAAGATAAATAAGAGAAGAAAATTTCCGGTGACTCTACTTTTGAAAGTTTTTGGTATGACAAACCAAGATATACGAAATGAATTTTCAGATTTAGATGAACAACTCTATAAAGACTATATAGAAGGCACGCTCAATAGAGATAAAACAAACGATACCGATGAGGCAGTATTGGAACTCTATAAGAAAATAAAGCCAGGTGAAGCGTTAGTCTTGGATAATGCAAAAGAAGCATTTGATAACTTATTCTTTAATCCCCGTCGCTATTCTCTCGCAGCTGTTGGTCGCTATAAAATGAATAAAAAACTCAAATTAGATGTCCCTGAAAACGAAGAGGGAATGTTACTTACAAAAGAAGACCTTATAGCTATTATAAAGTATCTTGTCAACCTCGTTAAAACAAAAAATGGTTTTGATAATATTGACCATCTAGGAAACCGTCGAGTAAGACGCGTGGGTGAACTCTTAGGTATGTATGGTGTACGCGTAGGTATGATGAGGGTAGAGCGTGATACAAGAGGCCGTATGAGTCTTATTTCTACAGATAATGACGCAGCTCCATCGCAAATGATTAACCCACGACCATTAATAGCAACCATAAATTCTTTCCTTAAAACAAGTCAACTCTCTACGATAATAGATCAGACAAATATACTATCTGAACTTGATAATTTACGTCGTTTAACTGTTGCGGGACCAGGTGGTATCACTAAAAATAGAGCTTCGTTCTCTATTCGAGATATTTCACCTTCGCAGTATGGACGTATCTGTCCGATCAGAAGTCCAGAAGGTCCAAACATAGGAGTAGTTACTTATTTAGCTTTATATGCAAAAGTGAACTCTTACGGTTTTATTGAAACTCCGTATTACAAGGTTGAGCATGAAAAGAAAAATGGTGAAATGATATCACGACAAACAAGTGAGATCATATATATGAAGCCAGATGACGAAGAAAATTATTACATAACTCTTTCGGCAGTTAAAAGAGACGATAAAGGAGTATTCCTTGAAAAAAGAGTACCAGTACGATATAAAGGTGAGTTTATAGAAGTCTCAAATGAGAAGGTACAGTTCATTGATATTTCGCCTCGTCAGGTCGTAGGACTCTCCGCATCGATTATTCCCTTCTTGCAGAACAACGACGCGTCTCGTGCGCTTATGGGAACACACATGCAATGTCAAGCTGTCCCATTGGTGAAAATAGAATCGCCATATGTTGGCACAGGAATGGAAAGAGAAATTGCGCTTGGAAGCAAACGAACTATTGTTGCACCAGAAGACGGCGTTATTCGCTATGCTGATTCGAGTCGAGTAATATTGAAAGGTAAAAGTGGTAAAGAATATGAATACCCAATTCAGAAATTTGTCCGTACAAACAAAGACGTTGCATTTAGTCAGCGACCTGCCATAGAAAATGGACAGAGTGTCAAGAAATCAGATGTTATTATCGATGGACCAAATAGCGATAAGGGTGAAATAGCTATTGGACAAAATCTAATGGTTGCGTATATGGCATTTGAAGGGTTGGGTTATGAAGACGCGATAGTTGTGTCTGAACGACTGGTAAAAGATGATCTTCTAACTTCTATCACAATGGAAGAATTTAAAGCCGATGTGGTTAGTACAAAACTTGGCCCAGAAGAAATTACGAAAGACATTCCAAATATTCGTGAAGAACGCTTAGCGCACCTTGATAAAGATGGCATTGTTATAATTGGGTCTAAAGTTAAGGGTGGAGACGTACTGGTTGGAAAAGTTGCACCAAAGGGTGAAAAAGAACTCACAGCAGAAGAACGCTTATTGAAAGCGATTTTCGGTGAAAAAGCAAAAGAAGTACAAGATACTTCCCTTACCGTACCTTATGGAAAAGGTGGCACCGTTGTGAATATTCGAGTACTTGAAGAGAAAAAAGGTGCATCACTTGAACCAGGAGTGCTTAAGAGGGTAGTAGTTCAAACAGCAGAGCTACGTAAGATTATGGTAGGTGATAAGCTAGCGGGAAGACACGGAAACAAAGGTGTTGTGTCTCGAGTAGTTCCCGTAGAGGATATGCCCTATATGGAAGATGGTACGCCGATCGACGTTATCATATCGCCACTTTCCGTCATCTCTCGTATGAACTTAGGCCAACTTTTTGAAACACTCGTGGGTATGGCTGCAAAGAAAAACGGAACAAAACTCGCAGTTCCAGTGTTTGACGAAATTCCAGAAGAAGAATTATTGGCACAACTTGCAAGCGCAGGTTTGCCTGCAGATGGAAAATTCACGCTTTACAACGGGAAAACTGGAGAAGCATACAAGAATAAGATCATGGTTGGTTACGAATACATACTGAAACTCGCACACATGGTTAAAGATAAAATCCATGCGCGTTCTACTGGTCCTTACTCACTCGTGAGTCAACAGCCATTAGGTGGAAAAGCACAAATGGGAGGTCAGCGTTTTGGAGAAATGGAAGTTTGGGCGCTCGAATCTCACAGAGCTTCGCACGCACTCCAAGAAATGCTCACCATAAAGAGTGACGACATTAAGGGTCGTAACATGGCATTTGAAGCAATAATTAAAGGACTTGATATTCCAGAACCAAGTACCCCCGAATCATTTAAGGTCTTACTAAAAGAATTGAATGCACTCGGATTACAAGTTGAACGATTACGATAACCATGGACGAATCCACCACCAAAAAAGAAGTAACTCAAAAAGAAACTCTTCAAAAAGAAGAAAAACTGAGAGAACCAGAACAAGAAATAGCCGTGATTGCAGAACAAGAAGAGGTCGAAGAACAGGTTGCAGCAGAAACTGCTACCGTGTCTGAAGAACAGGCTCAGGATAAACCATATGATGCCGATTTCTTTAAAGCGCTTCGACTTATTTTAGCCTCTCCTCAAGATATTATTGACCGCTCGCATGGGGAAGTTACAAAGGCTGAAACAATTAACTATCGTACTTTTAAAGCAGAAAAAGATGGTTTGTTTGACGAAAGAATATTTGGACCAACAAAAGATTACGAGTGCTACTGTGGGAAATACCGCCGCATTCGTTATAAAGGTATTGTATGTGATCGCTGTGGTGTAGAAGTAACATCTTCAAGTGTAAGACGTGAGCGCATGGGTCATATAGTACTCGCTGCTCCCGTATCACACATTTGGTTTTTTAAATCGACCAGCTCTCCAATGGCTCAGGTGCTTGGCATATCTTCTGCAGCGCTTGAACGCATCATTTATTTTGCACTCTACCTTGTAAAAGACGTTAAGGTTGACGATAGAAAAGCATCTGAAGACGCGATCCTAAAGAAGCAAAAAGAAACACTTGATGTTTTACAAAGGTGGTATGTAGAGAGACAAGAAACACTAAAAATAGCAGAAAAAAAAGAAGCAGATGCGCTGAAAAAGAGAATAACGAATAAAGATCAACAGAACATTGCCCTGCGTGAAATTGAACATAAAAATAAACAACAGAGAATTTCATTGTCAAATGACTACGCAGAAAAGAAAGCAATCCAAGTTGGATACTATGACCGTCTTATTAAACTGGTTCGTTCAGTGAAACCAATGAGCGTCCTTGAAGAAGACGATTACCTAGCACTCTTAGATCTGGGAATTGAAAAGCTTGTTTCTGTAGGTATGGGTGCAGAAGTAGTACTCGAAGTATTGAATAATCTTGATCACGAACAGCTTATGTCTGTGCTCAACAAAAAGCTTGAGAAAGCAAAGGGCGATAGGCGTACGAAGCTTCTGAAGCGTATTCGTATCATGGAGTCACTTATGAAAGTTAAGGTTGATCCAAAATGGATGGTTTTAACGGTATTGCCAATTCTTCCTCCTGATCTTAGACCAATGGTTCAGCTTACAGGGGGGAAATTTGCAACGAGCGACTTAAATGATTTTTACCGAAGAGTAATCAATCGTAATAATAGATTGAAGCATCTTATCGAATTAGGAGCACCGAACATTATATTGCGAAATGAGAAAAGAATGTTACAGGAATCTGTCGATTCCTTAATTGATCTTACTAAGAGTACTGGTCGTGGAAATACGCGTCTGACTGGTGTCAAAAAGAAAAAATCTCTTTCGGATATATTGAAAGGTAAACAGGGTAGATTTAGACAGAATTTACTCGGTAAGCGAGTTGATTACTCAGGACGTTCTGTTATTGTCGTTGGACCTGAACTTCGCTTAAATCAATGCGGGCTTCCAAAAGAAATGGCCCTTGAATTATTCAAGCCATTTATTTTGAAAGAAATCATTGCACAGGGTTACGCAACAAACATAAAGAGTGCTAAAAACTTTTTCGAAGAAAAAAACAAAGTTGTGTACGAAATACTCGAGCATGTAACAAAGGATTACCCAATCTTCCTTAATCGTGCACCTACATTGCACAAATTAGGAATCTTGGCATTCTATCCGGTTCTAACTGATGATATTTCAATTCGACTTCACCCATGTGTATGTGCAGGGTTTAATGCAGACTTTGATGGAGACGCAATGGGAGTTTTCGTTCCTCTTTCTGCTTCCGCAAAAGAAGAGGCAGTGAAGTATATGTTACCAAGCAAAAATCTTATCAAGCCTGCTGATGGTACATTGATTGCGGTACCAAACAAAGAAATGGTACTCGGATTGTATTATCTTACAAGCATTGATTCTTCACGCTTCGGTGACGATAAAAAGACAGATAAATATTACTCCAATACGCAGGAGGCAATGTACGCGTATGAAAATGGGCTTGCTGACTTACGTGAACCAGTCGTTACCATTGTAAAAAATAAATTACTGAACACGACAATCGGTCGTATGATTTTGAATCAACATTTGCCAGAAAGCATGCGTTTTGTAAATAAAGAACTCAAAGCTAAAGATGTAAAAGATTTGGTAATGACCGCATACGAACAATTCGAGGATGACATTGTTGCTGGACTAATCGACGAGTTGAAAGACTTGGGTTTCTGGAGCGCAAGCTTACACGGAGGTGCCTCTTTCTCAGTCATGGATACGATTATTCATGAAGATAAGGCAAAAATAGTGAATGAAGCTGAGCTACAGGTGACAGAAATAGAACAGAATTTTGCTCAAGGGCTTTTGACACGAGAAGAAAAACAAGAACTATCAATCAATGTTTGGATTGAAACAACAGAGCGTTTAGCTGATATGACCTGGGATAAATACGAAGAAGAAAATCCAGTAAAGATTATTATTAAGTCAGGCGGCGCACGTGCTTCGCGCGAACAGCTAAAACAAATATCTGGTATTAAAGGTTTGGTATATGATCCAATGGGAAAGATTGTTGAAATGCCAACAAAGTCAAACTATCGAGAAGGCCTTACTATCTTTGAATACTTCACCTCAACTCGTGGTGCACGTAAAGGGTTAGCTGATTCGGCACTAAAGACTGCTGACGCAGGATATTTGACGAGACGATTAGTCGACGTAGCACACGAAATGATTATTAAAGAGGACGATTGTGGATCGACTGAGGGTATAGAAATATCTCGTGTTGGGCTGCGTGGCGGAAAGTTTTCAGAACGCATACTTGGTCGATATTTAGCGGCAGATGTTAGAAAAAAGACAGGTATAATTGCAAAAGCAGGCGATTTCTTGGACGAAAAATTGGTTGAGACTTTTGAAAAAGAGAAAGTCGAGACTGTACTCGTACGATCAGCATTAACATGTCAAACTTCTCGTGGAATCTGTGTGAAATGTTATGGTAGAGACATGGGTTCAAATAAGAGTATTGCAACCGGAACGCCTGTTGGAGTAATTGCAGCGCAATCGGTAGGTGAACCAGGAACACAATTAACCATGCGTGTTCGTCATTTTGGAGGTATCGTAATTTCTGACGTAACTCAGGGTTTGCCACGTGTAGAAGAACTCTTTGAAACACGTACTCCTAAAATAATTTCACCAATAGCAGAAATTGATGGAAAAGTAAGTGTTCAGGAAGATCAAGAAAACGACATGTACAATGTACGTATTAACTCGGTTAAAGGTGACGATTCTCGAGAATATATTATTCCGTTATCTCAGAAATTGCATGTCAAAAGTGGTCAACTCGTAGCGAAGGGATACCAACTCAGTGAAGGTTACCTTAAGCTTAAAGAGGTTCTCGAAATCAAAGGTATGAGAGCTGCACAACTCTATTTATTACATGAAGTACAAAACGTATATGAATCCCAAGGTATAGGTATCCACGATAAGCACTTTGAGGTCATAATAAAGAAGATGAGTGATAAGACCGTTGTCGAAGACGAGGGAGATACTGGTCTTTTGGTTGGCGAGGTCGTGAATAAAGACGGACTTATTGCTGAAAATAAGAAAGTCGTTGCCAAAGGTGGAAAACCTGCAAGTGGTAAGGCGACCATCATGGGCGTGACGCGAGCAGCGGTACAAACAGATTCTTGGTTGTCAGCCGCATCATTCCAGAATACTACAACAGTATTGACGAGTGCAGCAATCCGTGGGCAAGTAGACTATTTGTATGGTCTTAAAGAAAATGTTATAATCGGAAGATTGATACCAGTATCAAAAGAATTGATTGAAACGTATTACGGGTAAAGTATTTTTATATTTATTTAATTTAGATTAAACAGTGCCAACAATAAACCAACTGATTAGAAAAGGTAGAAAAGAGAAAACGATGAAAACAAAGACGCTTGCTCTGAAGCGATCCTTTAATCATAATACAGGTAAATATACTGCAAATCCAGCACCTTTAAAAAAAGGGGTATGTGTTATTGTACGCACTATGACACCAAAGAAGCCTAACTCAGCACTGCGAAAAGTTGCCCGTGTTCGTTTGACTAACAAAATGGAGGTAACTGCTTACATTCCAGGTATTGGACATAATTTAGCAGAGCACTCAATTGTATTAGTACGAGGAGGACGCGTAAAAGATTTGCCAGGTGTAAAGTATCATATTGTACGCGGAGTGTTTGATACTGCTGGCGTTGAGTCACGAAAGACTTCCCGTTCGAAATACGGTATGAAAAAAACATCAAGTTCAGCATAAACCATGCCACGTAGAAGTTATAAAAAAAGAACCATAGCTAAAGATCCAATATATGACAGCTTTGTCATTGCAAAGCTGATAAACCTCATTATGGAGGGAGGAAAAAAGACAATTGCGAGTGCGATAGTATATGGTGTTTTAGATGAAATCAAAAAAGAGAAAAAAGTTGAACCTATTATACTTATTGACACAGCAGTAGAAAATGTTGCGCCGATACATATCGTAAGGCCTCGTAGAGTAGGTGGTGCTTCATATATGGTTCCGAGAGAAGTAACACCGCACCATAGGGTATTTCTAGCGCTGCGTTGGTTAGTAGATGCTGCAAGAGCTCGTAATAATAAAGAATACTCAACATTCCACAAGAAATTAAAGGCAGAACTTTTAGATGCGTATGAGAAAAAAGGGAATGCATTTGATAAGAAAACTCAATCTGAAAAGTTAGCAGAAGCAAACAAGGTATTTGCTCATTTTAACTGGTAATGGCATCTCCGGTCAGTGTAATCACCACAGACAGAAACGTTCCATTGGACATGATTAGAAATATCGGTATAATTGCGCATATCGATGCAGGCAAGACGACTACTACGGAGAGAATACTTTTTTATACGAACCGCACCTATAAAATAGGCGATATAGATGATGGCACGACCATTATGGATTGGATGGAGCAAGAGAGAGAGCGTGGAATTACTATAGTTTCTGCCGCTACTACTACTTTTTGGCGAGAAGTACGCATTAATATTATAGACACTCCTGGACACGTTGATTTTACTGCAGAAGTAGAACGATCACTACGTGTTTTAGATGGAGCAGTTGTAGTATTTGATGCAGAAGAAGGTGTACAATCTCAGTCTGAGACGGTATGGCGACAAGCAGATAAATATAAAGTTCCTCGTATCTGTTTTATAAACAAGATGGATAAGCTTGGTGCAAATTTTGTGAGCACAGTTGAGCAAATTCGCACTATGCTTGGTGTGACAGCAGTCCCTGTAACTATTCCAATTGGAAAAGAATCTGACTTTGCTGGTGTTATTCATTTGTTAAAAATGAAAGCAATATATTGGGATCAGGATAAAGAAGGAACTAAGTTTACAGAAAAAGAAATACCGCAAGATTATATAGAGGCTGCTAAAAAGGCAAAATCCGAGTTGATCGAGAAGGTAAGTGAACACGACGACATATTGCTTGAAAAATTCTTAAACGAAGAAGAAATTACGACTGAAGAGCTTATGGCAGGGCTAAGAAGAGCTACAATAACGTATAAAATAGTTCCTGTGTACTGTGGTACAAGCTTGCGCAACAAGGGCGTGCAGCCCATGTTAGATGGTGTCGTTGATTTCTTACCGTCACCTGTAGACTTAAAGGAAATAGAGGGAGTGAATCCTAAAACAGAAGGAATCGAGAAACGACAGCTTGTGGCTGAAGAAAAGCTTTGTATGCTTGCATTCAAGTTACAACTTGATACACACGTTGGAAAAATTACATATGCGCGCATTTACTCTGGAACTATAAATGCTGGATCATATATATACAATACTCGTCAAAATATACGTGAACGAATTGGTCGATTACTCATAATGCATGCTGATCAACGTGAAGAGGTAGATAAAGCATTTGCGGGTGAAATTGTTGCACTTGTCGGTCCAAAAAAAACAAAGACCGGTGACACACTTGTCGATGAAAGTGCGCCGATTTCACTTGAATCTATCAAATTTCCAGAACCAGTTATTTCATTGGCTGTTGAACCAAAAACAAAGTCTGATCAGGAAAAAATGGGTACTGTTATTCAGAAATTTTTGGATGAAGATCCTACACTACAGGTAAAATTTAATCACGATACAGGGCAAACGATTATTTCTGGTATGGGTGAGCTTCACTTAGACATCTTCGTTGATCGTATGCGAAGAGAATACAAGATGAACGTGAATGTTGGCCAGCCACAGGTTGCATATAGAGAAACTATTCATGAGGAAGTAGCTGCAGAAGGTAAATACATCCATCAATCAGGTGGGCGTGGCCAGTATGGGCACTGTCTGATTCGTTTAAAACCGCTTGCACGTGGCGAAGGCTTTAAATTTGTAAATGCAGTAAAAGGTGGAGCAATCCCGAATGAATTTATCGGTTCCGTAGAAAAAGGTATAAAAGAGGCAATGGATAAAGGTGTATTAGCAGGATACCCGATTGTTGATCTCGAAGCGGAATTGTACGATGGTACCTATCATGATGTAGACTCTTCAGATATAGCGTTTAAAATAGCAGGTTCCATGGCGCTGAAAAGTGGTACACAAAAAGCAGGGCTTTCATTGATTGAGCCAATTATGAAAATTGAGGTTACAGTACCAGAAGATAATATGGGTACAGTAATTGGTGATTTATCAAGCAAGCGCGCTAAGATAGTAGCTACAAAAAAAAGAGGAGACTCAACCATTATCGATGCTTATGCACCCTTAGCTGAGCTATCAGGTTATGCAACGCGCGTGCGATCACTTACGCAGGGTAGAGGAATATTTTACATGGAACCATCGTATTATGAGGAAGTACCGAAAGCTATCCAGGATAAGATTGTGACAGAAAGAATGGGAAACAGGAACTAATATACTGCAAGAAATATCCAATATCCAATTTCAAATGAATGTCAAAGTTCCAATGTCCAATGAAAAATTTGACATTAGGATTTACTTTTCAAGTGTAACTTTCTGCCCTTTTTGAATATTCCACCTTTTTATAAAGCCAGATCGTACTTCTACAACACCATCAAAAGCGACTGGTGAATTTACTATGGCGACAGCTCCTTTGTTATGCGCTGGCGAAGGTACATTTTTTATGGTGTTTACTACAAAACCATCCTTAACATAGATAAAGTCTAGATCGTACTGCATATCTTTCATCCAAAATGCATAGCTATCTGGAGACGAGAAAATGAAATACATACCTTCATCGTTACCGAGTGTAGTGTTGTTTGATAAACCTTGCTCTCTTTTTTTATCAGTATCTGCTATGGTTATAGTAAACGTGTGTTGGCCGATAGTGAGGGTGCGTATGTGGTTTTTATTTCCTTTTGTGACAAAGACTGCTACAATAGCTAGAACGGTGCCTAGTAGTAGTACGATACGCCGTTTCATATATATAGTGTATACCATAATGACAACTGTAATTGCTAAGGAATCAGATAAAAAAATATGGCGCAGCAACCATCCTTTACAATCATGGGAATGGGGAGATGTGAGGAAAGCGGTTGGAACACGTGTTGCTCGCTTTATTACTAGAAGTAACGATAAAAATCGTTTTTTTACCGTGACTGTGCATTCGATCGGTTTTAGCAAAACAATAGCCTATCTCGCTCGAAGTGTATGGCCAACTGAATCTGAACTGAAGTACATAGTAGCAGTTTTACAGTCGTTCAACGCTATAGCATTGAAACTTGAACCAGATTTGTATATTGAACAATCTGGAGACTATCGTATTCCGCTACTAAACACTCGCTGGAATAGTAATGGGATTGAATTTGTTCGTTCGAGCGCATCTATCTTTGGGAAACATACCTTTCTTGTTGATCTGACTCCTTCCGAAGAAGAAATAATGCGGCGTATGAAGCAGAAAACACGCTACAATATTCGGGTTGCACACAAACATGGCGTTGTGGTGAAAGATATGAGCAATGCAAAAAATGGATTTGATATTTTTTTCTCGCTTTATCAGGATACACAGCGAAGGCAAAGATATCTAGGCCATGGGGAAAACTATCACAGGGCTGTATGGGATGGGATGAAAGGAAAATACAGCAAATTGTTTGTTGCGTTTTATAATGACCAACCACTTGCAGCATATCACATGATGTACAGCGATACGCGCGCTTTTTATGTTTATGGAGGAACGAGTACAGAGCATAAACAAGCAATGGCATCAAATGTACTTATGTGGGAAGTAATGCGTGACGCAAAAAAACAGCGAAAACAATACTTTGATATGTGGGGAGCACTGCCTGAAAATTACGATCCAAAAGATCCGTGGGCAGGGTTTCATCGTTTTAAAGAAGGGTATGGTGGTAGACATATGACGTATATGCCTACCATAGATGTTGTTATCGATAAAGGTTGGTATTCTTTATTTTCTATAGCTTGGCCCATCCGCAATAAATTGTTAGAATTAAAGTCTCATTTAATGAATAATAATGTATAAACCAAAGTATACTCTCACCAATTCGCTCCTTATTACTATTGGGAAAATTGAGGCGGCAAAAGAGGTGATAATAAATGCACCACTTTTACCGATGTGGGAAAAGAAATTCCGCGATAGTGCACTTGCACGTACTATACATCACGGTACGCACATAGAAGGAAATCAGCTCGACTTTGAAGAAGCAAAACAGGTTATCTTTAGCCAAAATCTACACGCGGTGAGAAGCAGAGATGTGCAAGAAATATTAAATTACCGAGCTGTGTTAGATTATATCGAATCGGAGTGGAAAGACAGTAACATGTCTTTAGGTGAGAGAGTCATCACGAAAATTCACTCTCTGGTTGTTAATAAAATTTTGCCACCCGATTTATCAGGTGCGTACAGAACGAAGAAAGTAGTCATTAAAGATAGCTCAACGGGGGATATTACATTCACTCCTCCAGAGCCAGAAGAAGTGTCTCTGCTCGTGTCTGAGTTCGCGAGTTGGTTTTCAAAAACTGGCCCGAACGTATTGCATCCAGTTTTAAAAGCAGGCATCTCTCACCACGAACTCGTGCGTATTCATCCATTCTTAGATGGCAATGGGCGTGTTGCACGCGCTGTTTCAACGCTCGTTTTATACGTTGGTGGTTACGATATCAGGCGCTTTTTCTCTCTCGAAGGGCAGTACGATAAAGATCCTCTCTCATACTACGAATATTTACAGAAAGCAAACCTTGGCGATCTAACACCGTGGTTAGAATACTTTACAGATAAGCTTGCAGTTGAGCTTGAAATAATAAAACAGAAAATAAAGCGTTTATCGATCGATTCGCATATGAAAGAGCGATTAGGTGGTAAACAGCTGTTTTTGAACGAACGGCAAATGAAAATGCTCGAGTATATTCAAGAAGCTGGATATCTTCAAAATCAGGCTTTTGGGTCTTTATTTCCTGATTATTCAGAAGATACTGTTTTGCGAGATCTAAAAGATCTTATGGACAAAAATATAATAAAAAAAGTTGGGAAAACAAAAGGCGCAAAGTACGTATCGGTAAAGGCTTAATAAAAAATTTTGTAATATCAAATATCCAACAAGTATCAAAGTTCCAAAGTCAAGAAAGATTTTCTATTTTCTTAAGTGTGGAAAAAATGTATCAACAACAAAATGAAATGCATCGCCGAACAATGTTGGTGTATGCGCTAACCCTTTTTTAAGCTCGCGTTCTGTAAAGTATCTATATTCTATTGCTTCTTTATTGAGCTTTGGCAGCTCATCAGATTGTATGTCATACAGCATGAAAAAATGATTTTCTTGTCTTTTGAGCACGTATCGGTTATATATTGTCTGACCGATAAATGAAAATTGTTTTGGTTTGAAACCTAATTCTTCATTTGTTTCTCGTATGAAGGCATTTTTTGGGTCTTCATTACGTGTTACATGCCCGCCAACTGGCGAAACAAACTGGCCGCCATCTTGCCTATCATAAGCTTGTCTTACGAGTAACCATCTATTTTTTGTATCATGTACCTCTGAAATTACTACTCTGTGAAGGAGTCCTTTACTGTGGGCATCAGCTTTTGATGCATTCCCGATAACATTATTTTGTTCGTCGACAATATCAACATATTCCATAAAACTAGAATGTAGTATATCATACTATAAATCACTCACATACTAATATATGTGTAATTCGTTGCTAGTATTGTTGAGTGCAAAGAGCACGTTTGAGCGGTTTTCTTTCCTCAACCAAATGGAATAATCTCCAGGCTCAGCCGTTCTAATGGGAATACCTTTGAATCTTTTTGGTAAATAGATTTTTGAGAAATACTCATATTCAAATTCCGGCCACGAGTTGCCCGGGAAGCATATTATTGAACGACGGGGATTGAGAGCTTTTGGTAATTCTTCATGTGCATATACATTTGTAATATTGAAAGGAAGATGGGCCAAAACTTCTCTATCGCATACATACATTGAACATGTAACGGCTCCTGCGCTAAATATATCGGTATATGTAGCGAGATTTACGATCCTTCCAGTTTCTGCGAAAGTAATCTTTCTTGAGGGATCATTAAGCGTGGTTACAGCTTCAGTAAGTGTGTCATTGGTCACATGACTACTCTCAAGCATACATTGAACAACTTGTCGTACTTGCCAATTTAAGGTATTCAATGAGCCAATATTTTCTTTTGGATCCATTTTTTATATTTAAAACGTAACATCATCGTAATCAAGTAAGTGAGATTCGGTTAGAAATTGTGAAGGAAGTGAGTATTGAGTTCGGCCGTAGACCACACGCCGTTTTGCCCATATAAGAAAAAGTTGCTCTTTTGCACGAGTTATGGCTACGTATAACAGTCTTCGCTCCTCTTCTAATTGCTCTAACGACTCGATAGATCTACTGTGAGGTAATAGCCCATCTTCTAAACCGACAACAAAAACAATGCCAAATTCCAATCCTTTTGCAGCATGTATGGTCATAAGATTCAGTTTTTTTGTTGCAGTATCTTGGAACTCATATCCCGATTCTATCAAAGTTACCGTGTCGAGAAAGTCTAGAAGCTTTGGAAAATTATAGGCGACACTTATGAGTTCTTTAATATTATCTAATCTATTCATATCTTCTTCTATGTCAGAATCATACAACTCCAAATAGGGAACTGTATCGAGAATATGTTGAATAAGTTCGCCAGTGTTTTTATCTTCTTGTGCAAACCATTCATTGCGTATTTGTTCAAGCTTTGAAAGAACTGTTCTACTTCTTTTTTTCCCTAATTTATCAATGCGAGTATACGCAAGCTCATCGTGAGGATTAATTATATTTCTAAGAAAGCTTAAAACGTCTTTTATTTCTTTACGTTCATAAAAACGAACCCCTCCGTAAATTCTATAGGGAACTCCACTTTTTAAACAGAGCTCTTCAAGCATGCGCGATTGGGCGTTGGTTCGATAAAGTACTGCAATATCATCAAGAGAATATCCTTGTTGAATTAGTTTTTGTACACGACCTAGTACAAAATCACTCTCTTCTTCGTCATTTTCAAGCGTGTAAACTCCAACATCATCCCCATATTCTTTATCAGTCCACAGTTTTAGAATAGGGTGTGTGGTATTGTGTTCTATGACACTATATGCTGCTTCTAATATTGGCTTAGTGCTACGGTAGTTTTGTTCAAGATTATATGTCTTTGCGAGAGGAAAATCGCTTTTGAATTTTTCCAAATTTGTGAAATCTGCCCCTCGCCAAGAATAGATACTTTGTGAGAAATCGCCAACAACCGTTATATTATGTGCCTCACTTGAAATGAGCTTGGCAAGCATATACTGTGCGTGGTTTGTGTCCTGATACTCATCTACGAGTACGTACTTATATTGATTGTGATAGCGATTCAAAATCGCTTTCTTTTCCTGGAGCAACCAAACCGTTTGGGTTAGGAGATCATCGAAGTCAAACGCATTCGTTTTTTCTAGAATATGTTGATATTTTATATATATTTCAGCGCTTCTTTCTTCAAAATAGTCACGCGCTTGAGATACTACTTCGTGAGGAGTAAGTAATCTATTCTTGTAATCGCCAATTCTACTTAATGCACTATATGCTGATATTTTCAATGTTCCTCCGAGTTGTTTTAAGATTTGTTTCATAATTGTTGTCTGATCAGATCCATCGAGAATAATAAAATTACTTGTTTGTGCAGATAAAGGTTTGTTTCGACGCAAGACACTTGCACAAAACGAATGAAACGTTGTAGCAGTGATTTCTTGCGGTGCAAGATCTTTATCTATATAGGTTGTAATGCGATGTTTCATTTCTTTTGCCGCTTTATTGGTAAAAGTAAGCATGAGAATGTTTGATGCTTTTGCTATAGATTTTTCCAAAAGATACATAGCTTTATAGGTGAGTACACGCGTTTTTCCACTTCCTGCACCTGCTAAAATTATTGATGGCCCAGTTGTATGGGTAACAGCAGAAAGCTGTGATGTGTTTAGCTCTTTTGAAAAACTTGTCATGTGATTACTTCTAAAAGAAAATTAGGTGGTATAATCTTACCACATGAGCGCTACAGTGATTGCCAATTTAAAAGCATATTTAAGCGATTCGCAGCTGAAAGCATGGATTCATGATTTTATTATAGACATGCGTGGAGTTGATGAACCCGAAGCATCGATAATACTATGTCCTCCCGCAACACATTTATTACTATTTCGTGAGCTGCTAGATGAAAACGATTTATCTTTCATTTCTCTTGGCGCACAGAATATCTCTGTACACGAGCAGGGAGCATATACTGGTGAAATAACTGCTGCTGTTGTACAAGAGGTTGCAGATTATGTACTTTTGGGTCATTCAGAGCGAAGAAAATTTTATGGTGAAACACAAGAAGCAGTACAAAAGAAAATAGACATAGCTCAGCAGTATGGACTACTACCAATAGTGCTTATGGAGAAACCAGAAAAATATAAAGGAACTATTTTTGCTGTTGGCTATGAGCCGAGCAGTTCGATTGGTTCTGGACATCCCGAACCTGCAACAGAGGCATATTCAACAATGAAAACTATTGCTAAAAACTATCCAGGCGTGCTTACCATTTACGGTGGAAGTATAGATGAAGCAAACGCAAAGGAGTATACGGCCCATTTTAATGGGGTGTTAGTTGGTACCGCAAGTGAAGATCCACATGAGTTTGTGAAAGTTATACAGAAGACATATTGATATAAGTTAATCTGTAAACAACAGAGACGTTGTTACGAGCATGACTGAACGGTTAGCTCTATGGGAGACTCGGTACGATGCGTATTGTATACACGTCCTGGGTTTGCATTGTGTAGACCAAGCAGTTGATCCACTTGTATTACCACTTCAGTACGCTGCATCCTACGCAGAATTGGGAATGCAAATAGTCATGATCCCACACACACTGCTTTTCCACGGTAAAACAATGAGTGCGTATACTCCAGAAGCGAGAGCAATTGTGCTTAAGAGGATCGAAGATTATCATGATTTTTGTTTATGGCTAGAGCGAAACTGGAATAGTGGAGATAGAGAAGCGCTTGATAGAGCAATAGTAGATAGAGCAGCAGATCAATACACACGTGCAAACCAAGAACCACATAGCGCATGGGAAGATAGATGGGCTATTGCGATGTCAGAGTTTAGTGCTTTCCATATAATAAATCTTCAGGATCCAACTATTTGCCAACTGCAAACAGCTTTACGTGCAAGCACACTTATGCAATATGCCCAATCGAGTACAGATCCGAAACATATGAATCGTTTTTTGATGCAATAAAAACAACGAACATTCTACTACTTTCTACGTTGATTTTGAAAAGCTTTTTCTTCGTATTGAATTAGCGCTATAGATACTGGCCCTTGCATACAATGAAGCGCATGGTCGACTGATCGTTCTGCGCCTGTGCCTATATATTTTGGGGGTCTTCCTTCAAGAATTAACTGTGTATCTGTTGCTCTTTGCCTACCTTCGTTTAATACTTTTTGTTCAATGTGCTTCATACCGTATTATCCCCCAACTCTGTTAAATTGCAAGCAAAATTACAAAAGTGTATTACTATAGGTTTAAAATTTGCTCATTATTGCTAACATAAGAAATGTCAAACGAAATTCCCAATGAGTTTTTAGGCTTAAGAAAAGCACGCGACTTTGCTCGATCAAATCCGGCACTGCCAGCTAATTTTCATATAAGTGAAACATCGGCACTAAACTGCTTAGGTGATTATTCAACGAGGTATATTGTAGACTCTTCATTTCCAAAACCATCATTCGTAGATATTCATAGAAGTAGAATAGAATCTTTAATAAACGGGGGGAGATACCCATTTATTATACTTGATATTGGTGTTATGTTGGGCACATCTATGGGTTTACTTGCGGATGAGTTTGAAGAGCACATTAGAAATTCTCAGATGGCAATAGCTGTTTCAAATCTCTATTTTGACCCTTTAAAAAGACCATATACTATAAAATGTCCAACATTTGATCCAGCTATGAGCGACGTATATTATCTGACAGGAGGCACTCAGAGACTACGAAGACAAGCGGTAATACTTCCAAACGGAACAATCTTACCATTAAGAGGGAACGTTGCGTTGATGAACGAAGCCTTTTCACTATCGTATTGGTCGACGAATCCCTCAAGAGAAGTTTTAGAAGCAGCGTCCCTTTTGAGAGATGATGGACTATATATGGTATACAGCCATAAAGATGAAAACGATATGGAAGGCTGGATGGTCAAGCCAGTTTCAAAGGAAACAAGACAAGATAGGCAACAAAGACTGCTCAGAGCATATGAAACTGCATGCACACTCTATGGATTAACTCAAGTTACGGCAGTTGAGCAGGGAAAACATGAAGGCTTACCTATAGTGAACGCACATATATTCCGCAAACAAACTGCTCTACCGTTTGAGGCATGAATATGAGTGGATCATGAACAATACGTTTTCTGTGTTAGAATATAGCTATGGCAAAAGGCCCTATCTTATCTATCCTTATTATTAACTACAACACAAAGAAACTGACACTCGAGTGTTTGGAAAGTATTTATGCTTTCGACACACAACAAGTAGAAGTGTTGCTCCTCGATAATAATTCTTCAGATGGATCAGTTTCAGCTATTCGTAAACATTTCCCAAAAGTGCGTATGTTTTCAAAAAAACAAAATCTCGGGTTTTCAAAAGGGAATAATTTTTTACTCCAACAAGCGAAAGGATCTTACATACTATTTCTGAATTCAGATATTAAGGTACTCGATAATGGTATACAAAAGCTTTTGTCGTGCTATCAGCTAAACGAGAAGCATGTTGCGTTTATGGGGGGCAAGTTATTCAATGTTAATATGAGTTCTCAACCTTCATGTGGTCCATTTTATACACTACCCGTAGTGTTTGCGGCACTCTTTCTGAGAGGTGACTACTGGGGTTTGACGCGACGTTCACCCAATAGATTTAATGTAGTAGATTGGGTTTCGGGAGCTTGTATTATGACAACGAAAAAGGTTATGAACGCTGTGGGAGGATTTGACAACACGATATTTATGTATATGGAAGAAATTGACTTACTTTACCGAGCACGAAAACAAAGCTTCATAACAGCTTTTTGCCCACGAGCGCAATTTGTTCATTACGGCTCAGCATCGAGTCATAATGGGCGTACAATGCCTATACTTAACGTATTTAGCGGGTTCATTTACTTTTATTCAAAACACTATTCAAAAATAGAATTACTCATGTTAAAAGGTATGTTACAATTAAAGGCGTATATTGGATATGGAATTGGTACAGTTACAGGCAATAGTTATTTGAAGAAAACCTATGGGAAAGCTCGCAGCATTATTTAAACCATTTACAAAGGCTAAATTTCGCTTCATTCATTGGGTTTTATTGGTGTATATTTTTTTTATTCCTCTTTGGCCGAAGATACCGTTCAAAGATGTTGAGTACACCTATATAAATATTCGATATGAAGATATTTTCCTGGGTTTTCTTACTGCACTATTTGTTATAGAAATAATTCGGGGTAAAGCACGCATACTGAAGAACCCATACTTGCCTTGGATAGTTTTGTATTGGGTAGTTGTTTTTGTTGCATTTTTATATGGGCATTTTGTATCTAAAACGGTTCCTGTTTTTAACATTGGAATGCTTCATAGTTTGCGTAGGGTAGAATATATGTTCCCATTCTTTGTCTTTTTTGCATTGGTAGAAAATACGAAGCAATTTCGTATATATGCAATCAGTATTTTTTTAGCGCTGTTTGGTGTGATTATTTACGCATTTGGACAGAAATTTATTGGTTGGCCAGCGTATTTAACAATGAATCCTGTGTTTTCAACGGGTATTCCACTTTTGCTAAAATACGAATCTCGCATAGCTTCTACTTTTGGCGGACACTATGATTTAGGCGCTTTCTTAGTGCTACTAATTCCGTCAACGCTCGCTATGTTTGCGCTCGGCAAGAAAAAATATGGAGTTCTATTTTTTCTATCATTACTTGTTTTGGTTTATACTGCATCCCGCACTTCATTTATTTCATATATCGTATCTGCAACTGCACTGTTGGCCTTTTTACGTAAGTGGAAAATGTCAGTCGTTATCATTGTGGTGAGTGCCATAATGATGCTGTTTACCCGCGATCTTACTGATAGATTCATGAAAACATTCTCAGTCCGACAGATATTAGTGAATAATAAAACAGGACAAGTCTATGTACCAAAACGAGTTGGGAAGGATGAATTGCCCGCAGGAAGTTTATACGTACCACTCAATAAGAATAAATCTGAAAAACCAAGTACAGATGTAAAAAATTTAAAGAAAGACGTGTTAGCCGAAGAGAAACTTAAGAATGCGAGCTCCGCCGCATTGTCAGGAAATGATGCTAACGCATCAGGTAGCTCTGAACAAAATCTCGAGGCGGTCTCTGGAGTCGTGTATGACATTTCTTCTGCAACAAGATTGCAAGTAGAATGGCCTCGCGCAATACATGCGTTCTTGTCTAATCCACTACTTGGAACAGGACCTTCATCAATTACTGAAGCAACAGACGGTGACTACTTTAGAGCAGTTGGGGAAACAGGTATTTTGGGATTTACGCTCCTGTTCGGAATAGTACTCTTTTTACAAAAAGAATTCTTTTTTAAGGCGAAAACGTTGTCAAAACATGCTCAATATGCATACTACGGCGTAGTGTTTGGTGCGTTTGGGCTTATGATAAATGCAATATACATTGATATTTTTGAGGCCTCTAAAATAGCATTCTTTATTTGGTGTTTGTGGGGTATATACGCAAAGGCGCTTGAATTCAACAAGGCAGATATTAATAAAGCATTTGAATAGAATGTATGAAAAGTAAAAAACTTATCTTCTATGTACTGTTGATCGCACTATTAGTTATGGGTCTTTTCGCACGAAAATATAAAATAGATGCCCCGCTATCCGATTGGTTTTCGTGGAGACAAACTGATACTGCAGCGGTAGGTAGATTCTTTGCTAAAGATGGTATAGATGTAATGAAACCTCGCTTTTATGATCTTTCAAGTATTCAATCGGGAATAGAGAATCCAAACGGATATCGCATGGTGGAATTTCCTGCGTACAGTGCTACATTTGCCTATTTATATAAAACTTTTGGCATGGTAAGTATTGAAACGTGGGCACGAATTGTAACGACGGTACTGTCGTTAGCAGCAATGACAGTTATTTACATTTTGCTTTATGAAGAAACAGGACTATTTGGAGCTTTTTTTGGAGGTTTATTTTTTTCTGTGTTCCCTTATGTTGTATTTTATTCCCACACAATTTTGCCAGACATGCCAGCAACAAGCTTGGCTGTATTGTCGATTTATTTTACTTATAGATATTCTAAAGGTAAGAGCTGGGTTCATCTTATAATTGGATTATTATTATTTGCCTTAGGTTTGCTCGTGAAACCAATGGTAGTTTTCTATGGTTTTGTACATTTATATTTGATAGCGTTTGCGTCTGGAAGACGTGGAAAGAAAGCACTTCTTGCGTTACTTGTTTTTTCCTTGAGCGCTATACCAGTGTATCTGTGGAGGAGATATATACAACAGTTTCCAGAGGGAATTCCTGCTAGTAGCTGGTTATTGACATCCGTTAGTACTCCAACAGGATCCCATATCATATTTCTTCGCCCAGCATTCTTTCGATGGATATTTTACGAGCGTATAAACAACCTTATTCTTGGCGGATATGCAATGTTTTTTGTAATATACGGGTTTTTCTATAAGACTAAACAAACTCTTTTGCATTATATGTTTGCCTTAGCAGCATTGTCATATTTATTCGTCTTCGAAGGAGGCAACGTTCAACACGATTACTATCAGATCATCATTACTCCTGCATTAGCAATGTTATTGGGGTATGGTGTTCAGCTTTTCATAAACCAACGAAAAATGGGATTGCTTATCATGCGCATAGCAACAGTATGTGTGGTATTTGGAGCATCAATCGCGTTCTCATACTACCAGATAAAAGCGTACTATAATCAAAATTCCGATTGGTTATTAATTGCAGATGTTATCCGTTCAGTTACTTCACCGAAGGATACTATTGTGTTAGACGCAATGGGAGATACGACTATTTTGTATCTTTCAGATCGCAAAGGTTATCCTGCACCATATAAAGATTTCTCAGAATTTAAGAAACAAGGCGCAAAGTATTTTGTCACTACAAATAGCGATTACAAGAATAAATTTCAGGATTCTCTATATTCGCTTATATTTGAAAACGACAAAGTTCTTGTGTTTCGGTTATGAAAATACTCATGGTCACGCCTTACTTACCGTATCCTCCGGTAAGTGGCGGCCAGACACGTTCCTACCATCTTATAAAACGGCTCGCAAAGCGCCATTCTATTACGCTGTATTGTTACTATAGAAAAGAGACTGAAAGGGAATATGTACAGTACTTAAAACCATTTGTAACGAAAGTACATATGATAAAGCGTCGAGCAGTGCTGCACCCATTACATTTTATTTTGAGTTTTTTTACAAGTATGCCTTTTTTGCTTGTGAGTACATATTACTCTCCCACATTAAAAAAACTTATAGCGAATGAACTTGCAACGAGCACATACGACCTCATACATTGTGAAACGTTCTACGTATCTCCAAACGTACCTGAAACACGCTTACCTATTATATTGGTTGAACAAACCGTTGAGTACCACGTATATGAGCATTTTGTGAGAAAGTTACCTTTTGTATTGCGCTTTTTCCTTAGATTTGAACTCCTAAAATTACTTAATTGGGAGAAGCGCACTTGGCAACGTGCAAACCGTATTGTTACAGTGTCTGCAGAGGATGCTTCCGCAGTTAGAGAGCTAGATCCTCGTCAAAAAAATAAATTAGATGTTGTTCCTAATGGAACTGCAGTTGAGGATTTCCATTTAAAAAGGCAACCATTCAAACCAGAGCGTCCGGTTATATGTTATGTCGGTAACTTTAAGTGGCTGCAGAACAAAGAAGCATTATGGTATCTATTGCAGAAAATATATCCGATACTTGTGCAAGACATCCCGAACGCGAAATTTGTAGTGGCGGGTAAACATATTCCCAAGTCCGCAATTCGGGATTATTCAAACGTAGAATTTTTCGAGTCAGTACCTCACATTCAGGAAATATATAACAAATCAGACATACTTATTGCACCGCTTTTTGGACCTGGAGGCACAAGACTGAAAATATTGGAATCAATGGCATCTGGTGTATTAGTAGCAACGACAAATGTTGGAGCTATGGGTCTTAACCTAGACGATATGAAAAATGTACTGCTATTTAACAATCCCAACCAACTACGAAGAAAATTAAACAGCGTACTTGCAAACCCACCATTAATGCAAAGAATTGTTGAAGCAGCATTTAAAAAAGTAAGTGGTGAATTTGATTGGAATGCAATTGTAAGAAAGCTTGAGAAGAATTACGAAATTGCATTGAGTTCATGAAAATTGGAATAGATATATCACAGATTCAATACGAAGGTACCGGTGTTGCGCGCTATACAATGAATCTTGTGACTGAACTGTTGAAACAGGACAAGCACAATACATATTCACTTTTCTATAACTCATTTCACAAACGATTCAAAAACGTTTCGGGAACAGAAGCGCTTCGAAATCCATCAGCGAAGCTTTATGAGTATTGCATACCAGAGAAAGTGTTACATGTGTTGTGGAATACGTTTTCATTAATTTCTATTGAGCATTTTATAGGTCAACAAGACATCTTTTTTTACTCTGACTGGTTCACACCTCCAACAAGTGCGTATACATGCACAACTGTTCACGATCTTGCATTCAAGCTTTATCCACAAACAATACATCCATACGTGCGAAAAACACAGGAAAGACGCCTGATGCGTCTCTCAAATAGAGAGAGAAATAGCGTATTTGCTGATTCTATTTCCACGAAACGTGATTTACTAGAATACTATTCTATTGAGCCAGACAAAATAAAAGTTGTGTACCCTGGTGTGATGTGTAAAAAGCAGACAGATGAGAAAGTAAGCAAAATTCTCTCCCATTTTAAACTTGAGAAAAGGGAGTTTATACTTGTTGTTGGTACATTAGAACCACGGAAAAACTTGAACCGATTATTTGAAGCATATGCAACAATAGATGGTGATATACCACTTGTTGTTGTTGGAAAAAATGGGTGGGGGGTTGTCACAAAAAACGATCTACGTATTCGAATGATAGGATTTGTGAGCGACGAAGAACTATTTGCTTTGTATCAAAGTGCACTTTTCTTTGTTATGCCATCTCTTTACGAAGGTTTTGGTTTTCCAGCAATAGAAGCGATGAGTTTGGGTTGCCCAGTTTGCTTGTCTAAAACATCGTCTTTGGTAGAGATCGGATCAGATGCTGCAGTATTTTTTGATCCTTTATCAATTACTGACATAGCCCGTGCACTACAAACATTGCTTACAAATGCTGCTTTGCGTGAAGAGAATATGCACATAGGTATCTTACAGGCTCAGAAATTCTCCTGGACGAAGACTGCACAGCATGTTATACACGAATTTAATCGTATAGGAGGGCAATTGGCCAAATAGTATGCATTGTGCTATAGATGGTAACGAAGCAAATGTTGAGCATAAGGTTGGGGTATCGTGGTATGTATATAAGGTTCTTCAGTATTTTGCAAAAAACGCATCGGGAGAGAATGTGTTTACTGTCTTTCTCAGAGACAAGCCCCGCGAAGAGATGCCACATGAAAACGCACATTTCCACTATGCAGTCGTTCCAGGAAAAGCTGCTTGGAGCCAACTATTTTTACCTTTTGCACTCTATATGCAGCCCCGTGCTATAGACATTTTTTTCTCGCCTGCACATTACGCTCCACGTTTTTGCCCGGTTCCAACAGTAGTAACAATACATGATCTATCTTATTTTTATTATCCGAACGACTTCTTAAAACCTGATCTTCTCAAGTTAGAGCATTGGACTCGATATAGTGTGGAACACGCAGCACACATAATCGCAGTTTCAAATACAACGAAACAAGATGCCATGAATCAATACAAACTAAATGATGAAGATATTACGGTCATTCCAAATGGTTTTGAGCCGCCCGATATACAGTTAGACGCTTCACCTGTTTTTTCTCATTACTTTACGTATATTGGGACACTACAACCAAGAAAAAATATCGAAACATTACTTTACGCCTTTTCAAACGTACATGCAAAATATCCAAAGTATTCTTTACGTATTATAGGAAAAAAAGGATGGATGTTCGATCGTATATTTAAACTTGTTGAAACTCTTAAATTGACAAGTAGCGTGCTATTTACTGGATATGTAGAGGAACAAGAAAAATACACAATACTTGCTCATGCAACTGCACTGATAACCCCTGGATTATATGAGGGTTTCGGATTGCCAATACTTGAGGCATTCTATACGAAAACACCCGTTATAGCATCAAACGCTGGTGCATTATCTGAGATTGGTGAGGATGTTGTTACTTATTTTAAGCCTGTTGATCAAATAGATTTAGCTGAAAAAATGGTTGACGTAATAGAACAGGGAAAAGTAGAGGCACGTATTGCGAGAGCGTATGAACTCACTAAAAAATATACGTGGGATACTACTGCAAAAGAAATTCTTAGCGTATTACAAAAAACCGCCTCTAATCGTTAGGATACTTTCTTGAGGTCGATCATTTTGAGATATTCAGTCAGTGCTTTCTTTTTATTTTCCAACTCTCCCTTTTCAACCCGTGCAAATAGATGCTCTAATAGAGTGCCAATCTCCGGTCCTGGCTTCATGTTGAGTAGACGCATTATGTCGTTACCATCTATTACTAAATCCCGTATACTAAATGGCTGGGATTGCACTTGAATAATTCGCTTTTTGTATAAATCTAGTCGCCAGGAACTTGCAGTAGCGCCAGATCCTATTCGGTCCGCAACACGTAAATCTAATAGATCGTTTATGTTTTCTTTGCCAACATTTCGTATGAGCCTTCTCAAAGCGCTATCTGTTTGTTCTTCTGTCACACTAAACTGGTGATAACGTACGAGCTTTGTAAGGCGAATTGTATCTTTTTTAGATAAATGCATGCGAGATGCTATTTCATATGCCATTTGTGTACCGATTATTTCATGATTATAAAAAGTCACAACTTCTTCTTTCGTAACCGATCTGGTTTTTGGTTTACCAATATCATGTATAAGAGTGGCTAAACGGACTATTGGATCGGCATTCTTACAAGCGTCTAAACTTTTTACTAAGTGCGTACCTACGTCATATATGTGGTGACGTTTTGGACTTTTCTGATCACATAGAAATGCAGGGTACAGCTCTGGCAGTATCGATTGCAACAATCCAGTATCTTTGAGCACAAGTACTCCATCCATTGCACGTTTGGAACTTAAAAGTGAAAAAAATTCATCTCGTATTCGCTCAACACTAATATATGAAAGGTTTTTAGCTTGAAGCCTCAAAGCGTTATACGTTTCTATATCAATAGTAAATTGTAACTGTGATGCCAATCGTACCGCACGCAGCATTCTGAGCGCATCTTCTTCAAAACGAACTTGTGGATTATTAACAGCGCGTATACATTTTTTCTTTAGATCGTGAACCCCGTTATATATATCAACAAATCGTTTTCCGTCATAAGCGAGTGCGTTTACTGTAAAATCTCTACGCGACAAGTCTTCTTCAATACGAGTACCCCACGTTACATTTTCTGGATGACGTTTATCCTTGTAAAGCGACTCGCTGCGATACGTGGTTATTTCGAAATAGTCACTTTCTAAGTACTCGTTTTTTTTCAAATGAAGAGCATTTGCAGACTCTTTAAGGGGAACAATAACAGTACCGAATTTATTTTCGTACTTTGCCTTTGGTAGAAAGGTCAACATTTGCTGGGGTGTTGCGTTAGTTGCAAAATCAAGAGCTTTGTTTGTAGTAACTATATTGAGTAGGGAATCACGGATGAATCCTCCAACGACATAGCACTCATAGCCATTTCTCTTAAAAAGTGTTATGCATCTAATCGCTTTGTCTGGTAGAAGCAGACCAATTTTGTTACTATTGGAGTGCATGAAATTTTCTGTCATTAATACTATACCTTCTCTTGCCAACTCAGAAACTATTATAGCACGTATTCTTGCGTCTCGCGGTATCGACAAGGATTCGTACGATCACTACTTACATCCACCACAGGTAAGTAGCCTAAAAATAAAGGATATAGGAGTTGACAGAGCTCAGTTTAAGCATGCATGTGAACGGTTACTGAAGGCATATAGGCATAATGAATCAATTGTTATCTATGCAGACTATGATGTTGACGGGGTAACATCTGCATCTATACTATGGCGTTTTTTTAATTTGTTTGGTTTTTCTGTTATGCCATATACTCCAAATAGAAAAAAAGAAGGGTATGGATTTTCACAGGTGGGCATAGAATATGTGCTTAAGAAATATAATCCAACGCTCGTTATTGCAGTAGACCATGGCATTTCTGAAGAGATGCATATTGCAGAGCTCAAAAAAAATAATGTAGATACAATTGTACTAGATCACCACATTCAGACAGCGCTACCTCCTAATAGCGCTCATTCGTTAATATATACAAAACAAGTAAGTGCAGCTGGAATCAGTTATTTTTTTGTAAAAGAACTCAGTAAAGTATTTAACAAAAACATAGTACTGACTGGTAAAAAAATAGAAAAAATCAAACAAGAAATTGCCATCGACTATCTAGCTTTAGCAGGTATAGCGAGCTTGACAGATATAATGCCTCAAAGGGGGGTTGCTCGGGCACTTGCATACCATGGATTAAAGGCTCTACGCGAGACGTCTCTAATTGGCCTGCGCTATCTTTTACGTGAAGCTGGGATAGAAACTAAGGAGACATTCTCATCATACGATGCTGGATTTATTATTGGGCCAAGATTAAATGCAGTTGGTAGAATCTCAGATGCGCTAGAGGCAGTTCGTTTATTATGTACAAATGCGCCACAAAGTGCAAAGCGTTTGGCAACAACCATAGAAGCAGCCAATACCCAAAGACAGAGGTTGTTTAGTACACAAATGAAGATTGCACTTGAACAACTTGAAGACGTGTCTGAAAGGGTCGGATTCATTACATCTCCTCATTTTGAGGAAGGTATTGTAGGATTGATAGCTTCAAAGTTGATGGAAAAACTGTACATTCCTGTACTCGTTGGCGTTGACAGCGGATTAGAAATCAAAGGATCTGCTCGATCAATACATGGTATAGATATCACAGATATATTAAAGAAAAACAAGAAATTACTCTTGTCATATGGAGGTCATGAGAAGGCAGCTGGATTTACAGTGCTAAAAGAGCATGAACAAGGATTAAGAACAGCGCTCATCGCACACATGGATACTCTTGAAAACGCTTTATTTGAACGGCTGCTTCGAATAGATGTTGAGATGCCCTTGTCTAATGTTTCTGTACAGTTAGGAATATCGCTTGAAAGCCTTGAGCCTTTTGGAGAAGAAAACAGAGAACCGTTATTCATGAGCTCGGGTGTTTCAATCGTACAACAAAAGAGAGTTGGAAAGACAGGTAAACATGTACAGTTATTACTGAAAGAGAACGCCACAGATCAAACATATAAGGCCATATACTTTAATGGTGATGAGACTTTGACAAATGTTGCCGATTTTCATTCGTTGTCGGTTGTGTACACAATTGGTATAGATCGCTGGGCGGGCGAAAAATGTGTATTGAGGATAGTTCATCTTCAATAGAGTATGTAATGATTTTAATGTCCGAATTCAAAATTACTTTGAGCTTCAAAAAAATAGTAGAGAGCGCATTTAAGCATCACGATGGGCAAGTGCGGTAGTTATATGTTGCAACATGTTGACAGTTTTCCATACCACTGTATACTGTATGTACAATAAAGTATTGTAGCAATAGTTGCGAAGTGTGATAAATTGTTATATAATACATATCTAATATGTCAAATTTCTGTAAGGAAAAAAACTATGCGTTTTGCGCGCAAGTTATCCTTATCGAATCGAAACAATGTTCTTCCACGCAACCCCGACACCGGGGTTTTTTTAATGGTTTTGGTGCACTATGGAGCCAATAGTCCTTTCTGTAGGCGGTTCTTTAATAGTGCCAAACGGTGGTATTAATATCCCATTTCTTATTAAACTGAATACGTTTATTCGTAAAAACGTCGCAAAGAAGCGACGTTTTTTTATTGTTGCCGGAGGTGGTAGTACAGCACGAGAATACATAGAGGCAGGTCGCGAAGTAATAAAGAAAATTCCGAATGAAGACTTAGATTGGTTGGGTATCCATTCGACTCACCTCAATGCGCATTTGCTGCGAACAATATTCAGAGATATTGCTCACTATCGAATAGTAGAGAATTATGACAAAAAGATTAGAAACTTAAAGGAGCCAGTTGTCATCGGTGGCGGATGGAAGCCGGGCTGGTCAACCGATTACGACGCTGTACTTTTCTCGCGCGACTACGGAGCAAACCTTATTATCAACTTGTCTAATATTTATTACGTGTACAATAAGGACCCACGAAAATTTAAGGATGCTATTCGTATAGAAAAAACGACATGGAGCTATTTTGAAACGCTCGTTGGAAGTAAGTGGGTTCCAGGTCTTTCAGCACCATTTGATCCTATCGCGGCTCAACTTGCAAAAGATTTACGATTGACCGTTATTGTTACCAAGGGCGATGACTTTAGAAATTTACAGAGGATATTAGATGGTGATTCTTTTAAAGGTTCAGTCATTACTCCGTATCAAGTTTCAGGAGCTTACTATGACCGACCTTATTACCTAGGAGAAAAGGGTGAATATAATTACTTGTACGCGAATCGTGTGACTGCAAATATTATGCAAAGCACTGCTAATTGGTATAGGGCGTTATATATAAAACTGCAGTTTAAGCCAAAAAGAGTTTTGGATGTAGGTTGTGGAACAGGCGAATTGGTACGATGTTTACGCGCACTCGGTGTAGATGCGAGAGGTGTAGATATTTCCAATGAGGCGTTAGAACTAGCTTCAGATAAGGTAAGGCCATACTTAGCACAGGGTGATATTTCAAATCTACCGTATAAGGATGATGAGTTTGATATGGTAGTTTCGTTTGACGTGATGGAGCATTTCGAGCGATCAATTATAAAAAAAGCAATTAAGGAAACTATCCGAGTGTCTTCAAAGTATATTCTCCATAAGATTTATACAAAGGAAAATTCGTTTATAAACTATCTGCATGGATCGGATCATAGTCACTTATCTGTATTTCACTCAAGTTTTTGGGAAGAGCTATTTAATGCTTTACCTAATGTTACCATGGCCCGAAAATTTTACCAGCTTCCTGATTTCTTTGAATCAGTATACTTTCTGAAGAAAAATCTCGTGCATGCTTAAGGCAATTACAGTAACACATTTTCGAAATATTTTAGAATCCAAGACTTTTATGTGCGGTTTCAGTACACTCATTCATGGACCAAATGCAAGTGGGAAAACAAATTTATTAGAGGCAATCTATGTGCTTAATTATGCACATGGTTTTCGTAGTTCTGATGTCCGCGACCTTTGTTCTTATGAAGCAGATGATTTTTCAGTCGCAGGGGAAACGCATAATGAACGTGATGTGCAGAGCAATAAAGTCTACATTAAAAATGGGGTTTCCCTAGAGAAAGCCTATTTTATTAATGGAACAAAAAAAACCCTCAAAGAATTTCAAAGTCGTTCAACTCCTATAGTGTTATTTCAACCGAGCGATTTGTTACTTGTGACAGGTACTCCAAACATAAGACGCAGTTATATCGATACTCTGCTTGTGCATACAGACCCTGAATATAAACAGGCTAAAATTAACTACGACCACGGGCTCTACAAACGAAACAAGTTACTGTTACATTTAAGGAATGGCAACTTTGCTGAAGTAATTGATTTTTGGGATACATTTTTAGAGAAAAATGCTTCTGTACTGCATGCAAAGCGAGCAAAAGTTGTTCAGTATTTTAATACGAATGCAAAATTTGAAGGGATGCGTTTTAACATTGGATATGTACAGAATATATATACAAAAAAACGCTCTCTTGAATTGAGAGCAACAGACGTAAGAGTTGGTAGGACTTCGTTTGGACCTCAATTGGATGAATTCATTTTCCTGAAGAGGTATGAGGATACATTTCGAAAGCTATCATCGTATGGCTCTCGAAGCGAACAGCGTTTGGGTGTTTTATGGCTTAAACGTACAGAGCTACTCTATTTAGTAGACACACTGGGCGTGTCGCCACTGCTTTTGCTTGATGATGTCTTTTCCGAACTCGATGATGAAAACAGCAAGCGCATTGTGACTATTGCACAAGACTATCAAACATTTATGACAACTGCACACTTGGACATGCTTAAACATATTACGTACCCATTAACAAAAATAGAGCTCGGTAAGTGATACTAGAGTAGATCTTTTAGTTTTTTTGCACGTGAAGGGTGTTTTAGTTTGCGCACAGCCTTTGCTTCTATTTGACGTATGCGTTCACGGGTTACATTAAACTGGCGACCCACTTCTTCTAGCGTTCTCGGTTTACCATCTTCGAGTCCGTATCGTAACACTAAAACTCTTCTTTCGCGAGGAGTCAGTGTATCGAGTACTTCAAATAAATATTCTTTAATAAATTTGTTGCTTACATTGTCGTAGATACTGCTTTGATTGGGATCTTTTATAAAATCTTCGAGCGTTGCATCCTCCTCATCATTTATGGCCGTAGAAAGTGATGTTGTCCGTTGCGAAATTTTGAATAAATTTTTAACATCATCTTTTGACATAACGAGCTCTTCCGAAAGCTCATCTATAGAAGGAGTTCTATTAAATTGTTGCATTAATTTTCTTTGTGCTTTATATAATTTATTTATATTTTCAACCATATGAACCGGAATGCGAATAGTACGCGATTGATCTGCGATAGCACGTGTGATGGCTTGTCTGATCCACCATGTTGCATATGTTGAGAATTTATACCCACGTCTCCAATCATACTTTTCAACTGCTTTCATAAGTCCCTGATTTCCCTCTTGTATGAGGTCTAGAAAGGATAAACCTCGACCAATATGTTTCTTTGCTACTGATACGACAAGTCGCAGGTTTGAAACAATGAGCCGTTCGCGTGATTCTTCTTGGCCTTTTTCATATCCTTTTGCTAATGAAATCTCTTCCGCAAATGTTAGTAACTTATGCATCCCTATTTCTTTCAGATACATCTTAATCGGATCTAATGATTCACCCTTGTTCAATGTGATCATATTTTCTAACTCGCGCTCTATCTCTTCGGTCGTTTTATTTGCTTCTTTTTCTTCTCGTGTTGATACATTTTCAAAGACATCTATCGTATTGGTCAATAAATAATCAAACAGCAAGTCGAGTTCTTCGACCTTTTTTTCTGGGAACTTATATACAGATAGAATATCATCAAGGATTATAAACCCGGTATCGTTCGCCTCCTTCACAATTTTTTGTATTTGTTTTGGAAATTGAGCTATATTTGTACTTTCTATTTTTTTTGGCATGAATAGAGCAATTCTACACTATAGAGAGTGATTTTTCTACTCTAGAAAGCTCCTTTATGTACGAATCTATCTGTGGTTCGTCTTTCAGCTGTATTTTCCTTTTCAAAAAGAGCCGTTTTATCTGTAAAATCGTCTTCATTATTTCCTTTTTTTCCTGTTTTAAATCTTTATGTTCTGGGATCAATAGTAGAAAACAGCGGTTAAAGTAATCCATAAGCTCAGGAGGTATCTTTTCCGCACTGGGCAACGCATTGTTTCGAGTACATGGTAATAATAGTTGCATGAGTCTATTACTTGCTGATAGATAGAGCATATCTTGTATATGCTCTTGTTCGATCATTTCTGATATTTCAATCTTGTTTTCTCGTTGAATGAGTAATGCTAACAAATATTCATCGAGCATCTCTTCTTTCTTTCGCTTTTTCGCTATTTCTGTTGGAAGTGTAACTAGATTTGCTTTTTTCCTTTGTGTAAATGAGCGAATACTATCGCGAATAGCTGAAATATCAGTGTCTGTTTTTGAAGAAAGTCTCTTAATGAAAAAGTCGTAGATAACAGGATTATTGATAGAAGATAAGAACGGGATAATTTCATCGATTACTGCTTTTCTCCCGTACAATGTCGTAACGTCGAACTTTGCAAGTACCATGCGAAGGAGGAAGTCGTAAATAGTCTCTTTTTGCTTATACGCCTGTTTGAATTCATGTGGTTTGAGTAAAAATGTGTCTGCGGGATCTTTTCCAGATAGGGGGGCAAGTACGTAAAGGGCTTTCTGTGTTTCTTCAGCAAGTTCGATACCCCTTTTTATTGCCTCCACTCCTGCCTTATCCATATCAAGGGCAAATATGAGAGTGTCGACTATTCTACTGAGCAGACGTAGCTGTTCGGTGGTGAGTGCTGAGCCTTTAATAGCAACAGCGTTTGTGAATCCTTCTCGGTGTGCAAGTATTACATCAAATTCACCCTCCATGAGAATAGCTTCTTTTTTTTTGCGAATGCCATCTATTGCTCGATCGATACCATAGAGCGTTTCCCGTTTATGGTAAAGGGTAGTTTCTGGAGTATTAATATATTTTGCTCCTTTATCTGATGCTTCGAGTATTCGACCAGAAAAGCCTAAAATGTGACCTCGCATATCTTTGATTGGAAACATTATGCGACCCCGGAAGCGATCGTATACTCCCTGTGTTCCCTGTACAACCAAACCTGTTTCAACTATTGTATGTTCAGCTATCTTTTTCTTTGTGAGGTAGGTATGCAGTGAGCGCCACGAGTCTGGAGCATATCCAACCTGAAATTGTGTAATAAGCCCTTGATTCAGTCCTCGTGAAAGTAAGTACTCGAGTGCCTTTTTTCCTATTTTGTGCTCCGTGAGGATATAGTGAAAGAATTCTGCAGCACGGCTATTAACTGAAAACAATTCTTCTTTCTTCTTCCACGAATCATCTGATATGGAAGATGTGTCAAGTGTAACTCCAGCAAGTTGCGCAAGGTTAGAGAGCGCTTCAACAAAGCTTATACCTTCAAGTTTCATGACAAAAGTGAGAATATCCCCACCTTCACCACACGCCCCAAAGCAATGCCAAATTTGTCTATCTGGCGATACGACAAATGACGGTGTTTTCTCTGTGTGGAATGGACAAAGACCGTGAAAATTTCTACCCGTACACTTTAAGTTAACATAGGTACCGATATATTCGACAATATCTATTCTTTTCTTGATTTCATCTACTTGACTCATATATCTCTTTTTGAGGGACATAACTCATAAAGTACACATGCACTACAATGTGGTTTTTTTGCAACGCACGTATCACGACCAAGTTTAACAATATAGTGAGGAAAGTTTTTCCAATACTTTTTTGGAACAGTTTCCATAAGCTGTTTTTCTATTTTTTCAGGAGACGCATTTTTAAAGTAATCTATATGTTCGGCAGACTTTGACCTATATATTGCTTTTATTGTTCCACCAATTTTATCTGCTGGAACGATCTTAAGCCGTTGTACTATTCGTTTTACATGTGTATCTACTATAATTCCTTCGCTTTTATTATACAGTTCGGACAAAAGCACATTTGCAGTTTTGCGTGCAATACCCGGGCATTTAAGCAGTTCGCTCATTGTATTGGGGATTTTGCAGGCGTACTTAGTTATAAGCAGCTTTGCTGTTTCTTGTATGTTATGCGCTTTTGCTCTATAAAAACCGGTGGTATATATATGTTTTTCTAAAGTATCAATTTTCATGTATGCGGTTGTTGCCAATTGTATTTTTTCACGCGTGACGGTTCTCATAGATTTTAGTGCTATTATTCCTTGTGAAGGTACGTTCTTTTTGTCCGCAAGGTATGGGAAAAGTGTTTGAGTTACTATGTTAACTCGCTTGTCGGTACACTGAGCAGATAAAACGACTGCTACAGCCAATTCCCACGGATTTGTGTAGTCGAGGGCGATAGTTGAATCATACTTTTTTGAAAGGCGATCGATAATCTGCTGCAAGTTTGTGTCCATGAGAGCGTGAACAAGTATAGGTTGTTGCATCTATAATAGCAAGTCGTATATTCTGTTCTGAAGTCCAGATTAGAGAAGTATGGTGCTGAATATCGAATTTCTAGTATAATAACGAAATGCGCGTACTTATTTTTTCTGATACTCACCTGTACCACACTTTTGATAAAAAAAAATATGTCTTTTTACGAAACATAATTACCAAAGCAGACAGAGTAGTCATTAATGGAGATTTTTGGGATGGGTACTTAACAACATTTGACAGATTTGTAGAATCCAAATGGAAAGATCTATTTCCACTACTGAAGAAAAAGCAGGCAATATATCTGTATGGTAATCACGATAAAAAAACGTGGAGCGACACGCGAGTAAAACTTTTTTCGGTAGATCAACGTGAATCAGTAGTTTTAGATTTTGGAAATTATCGACTTTTGATAGAGCATGGCAATAAAATAGCTCCAAAGATAGATGAACAGCTACCGAAACTACCACGATATGTAGTTCTTGGTTATGCTGCCGTTTATTTTCAAAAATTAGGACTCACCACTATGGGAGAGGGTTTTTTGCCGTTTTGGTACGGCAAAACAAATGCAATTATGCGTGCGCATGCAGAAAAAATTTGTAAAGCACAAGAGCTTTTAGTATGTGGGCATTCGCACCTTGCAGAGTTGAGCACTGCGAAGCATTTTACAAATAGCGGTATGATACGGGATGGTATTGGTCAATATTTGTTGGTCGAAAATGAGGAAATAAAGCTCATAAAAGACCATTATTAAAATAACCCTATTAAGCCTCTTTCTTTTGCTTTCGTAAACGATTTGTAAAAAAAGACAATCGCTAAGAAAAGATAAAGTATGTTGAGCCCGTAGCTTATCCATAGATCTGTCCAGTTTACATACCCTTTAAACAGAAAAAGTCTTGAATTTTCAAATACGTAACTGGTGGGAATAAATTTTGCTACTTTCTGTGCCCATAAAGGTAATACGGATAATGGATAGTATACTGCTGAGAATGGAGAAATGAGCATGATCGCGGTCCATGCTAATGTTTGCACTTTTGTTCCATAGCGAAGAATGATCCCTGTTATAAAAAAACCTACTGCCCAACCCGTAAGAATTAAACTCGCTCCAAAAGGGATGAGATACCATCCATAGTATAAAATGTTCGCTTTATACAGAAAGAATGCCATCAAAGATGCAAAGGTCAAGCTGAGTGTCATTTTTAGAATGCCAATAATGCCCACTGCAATAATCCACTCGGAAAGTTTGAGTGGAGAGACAAATAGGTTTACTAAATTTTTGTTCCACAGTTCTTCTAAAAAATTGACTGTGATTTCATATTGGCCACGCCATATAATGATCCACAGCAATATTCCAGAAACAATCATAAGGACTATATTTGGGACATTTTGCGTATTATTTTTTATGTATAGGCTTGTAATACCCCACAACAATAAATCAACTGTAGGCCAGTAAAACATATCAGACATGCGATCTATACTATGGATCATATAGTACATATAGCGCAGTACTATGGCATAAATCCTATGTATTCTCATGGTGTTTTAAAACTTCCAAGAAAAAATCCTGCAAACTGGGTTTTTTAATACTTATTTGGTCATACTCAATGTTTTTTTGAGATAGGAGTGTAAGAAAGTGTGCTATAGCGTGTTCATCTATTTCTACTTCTATTGACCTTTTATTTACTTCGTAGGCAAATGTATATTCTTCACAGAGTGCAACAGTTCGTTTCATACCGTCTTTCATCATGAGTTCTAATCGTGATTTGTGGATACGCTTTGGTAAATTTTCTGGTGTGTCTTCAGCGATTATAGTTCCATGGTTTATGAAAATAACCCTATCACACACTTCTTCAACCTCTGCCATATTGTGTGAAGTGAACAGTATAGATACATTAAATTCATCTCTTTGGTTCATAATAAATTGTCGAATATAGTATGCGGTTTCCGGATCGAGCGAAGCAGTAGGCTCGTCTAGTAATAAAACATCAGGAAAGTTAAGAAATGCCTTTGCAAGGTTCAGCCTTGTTTGCTGTCCTGCTGATAGGCTACTTATCTCTTGGTTCATAAGTTTCTGTAACCTAAATACGTCGACTATTTTTTGTATCCGTTGTTTTCTATTTGGAATAGAGTAGAGGTACGAAGTATAGTTGAGTACTTCTCTCACTTGTAAACGCCACGGCAAGTCGACATACGTAGATGAGAAATTTACTCTTTCTAGTATTTCTTCTCTATGTGTTTCGAGATTTTTCCCAAAATATTCAATCGTGCCGTTTGTCTGTTGTAAAATACCCAACAACATTTGAATAGTAGTCGTCTTACCAGCGCCATTTGGTCCTAAAAAACCCAAAATTTCACCCTTTTTAAGCCCAAAAGAAACATCGTTCACAGCGATGAACTTATTATATTTCTTTGTCAGATTTTTCGCTTCTAGTACATACGTATCCATAATGATACTCAGTATACAGCACGTAGTGGCGGGAGCGCAACAGGAAAGGATAATTTATTTATTCATATATAATTTCCGCTTTTCGGGTGAGAATTTTTCCAGGGAATAGCGCAACGCCGTTCTTGGCATCGTTGCAGCATATCTATCTAAAAATTTTTCAAGTGCCGCTTCATTTCGTTTTCCTGCTTCACGAAGTAACCAGCCAACAGCCTTTTGGATAAGATCGTGCGGATCGTACAGGAGTATTTCAGCTATGGTAAACACAATTGAAAGTTCATCGTTGCGAATATACGCAAACGTTGAAATCATGGCGATACGTTTATCCCACAAGTTATCTGAATGAGCAAGTCTATGTAGTACAGCGTCATTTTTCGTAAGATAGCACCATTTTCCAATAATGTGGTGAGCAGAGGTGTCTACCAAATCCCAGTTATTCACAAATCGCTTATTTTTTATATAGAAATTTTTCAACTTAATATGTGCAGGCAAGTCTGCATTTTTTGATTGATTGACGAGTATGATAAGCGCACACAATCTGTGTTCGTGAATAGGTGAACGAAGCAGTTCTTCAATGTCAGAAAAAGTGAGATCCTTATATCTTCCTGCAATTCCCCTAACTTGTGGGACTGTCAAACCAATAAAAGTGTCGCCTGCTCCGTATTCACCTTTTTTTGTTTTAAAGAAGCGCATACTGTGTGCTGCTCGCACAGGGTCTGCGTACTTATCTAGATCTTTTACTATTTCTGAACTCATTATTCCTATTATATAGTTAATGATATTACTACGTAGTAGTATATGCTAAATTATAGGCCGTAATCTATGAAACTAGAGAATTATGAAACACAGAAGGTAGTGCAAGGTCAAACTGTACTTACACCGGAATTGGAAGAAATTAAAGTACATACTTTTGGACTCTGCGCAGAATCTATCGATCTAGAAGGAGTTTGTGCAGCAACGCCAGTAAATTTTATCGGTACATTGTTGTACGCACAATTATCAAAATTTTTTTTGACTCAATATCACGAATCTGGTTTTAGTCCTCATCCAGACTTTCTAAAACCGTTTCAAGTAGTTCCTCAGGTTCAAGTGTGGATGAGAGAGCTATCGAGTGGAGCGTGGATACCAACTGGGTTTACTGCACAACAGGTATTAATAAAATTTATTTGTGGTGAACGAGTAGGACTGGTGCTTGGTTCAGAAAATAATAGAGATCCACTTGCAGGCCTACTACTGAGACCGCATAGGCAATTTCCTGACTTGAGCATTATGCGAGCATTAAGACTGTGGAATGATGGTACAGTATCAAAGAAAACACAACCTGACAAGTTAAGAACTGCTGATGCGCTTTCAAGAGCTTCTATAAATAGAACCTTTGAACTCATAGAGTTTGAAAAACGTATCACAAATATGGTGAGAGAAGCATATCTCGCTATAATAGATGAGCGTGGTGCTGGAACTACTGGACTGAAATCTTCACAAATCATGCAACATTTACTTGCTGCGTCAGATATCGATGCCGATATGTCATATGTACACATGACACTATGGGAATAGCAACAGTATTGTAGAATGAGAATTTACTATAATAAAAGCATGAGAAAAATCATCATCGAATCTTCATGGAAAAGTGCGTTGCATGATGAATTTGAAAAGGAATATTTTGTTGATCTTGCAGATTATGTTCGTACAGAATATAAAACAAAGCTGGTTTATCCACCCCCTAAACAAGTATTTCGTGCATTTGATATGTGTCCGTTTGATAAGGTGCAAGTCGTCATTGTTGGGCAAGACCCTTATCATGGAAAAGGTCAGGCAAATGGTTTGAGTTTTTCTGTCGCTTCAGAAATGCGATTGCCGCCTTCTCTTCAGAATATATATAAAGAAATAGAATCAGATCTTAAATTGCGTCCAAAGCAGTCGGGTGATCTTGCTCGATGGGCAACTCAAGGGGTGTTTATGTTGAATGCTGTACTTACCGTTTTGGCAAATAGCCCCGCCTCTCACAAGGGGAAAGGATGGGAGCAGTTTACCGATGCAGTTATTCAAACATTGAACACCAAAAGAGAACATGTTGTCTATATGTTGTGGGGTAAATATGCTCAGGAAAAAGGCGCTGTCATAGATCATACGAAGAATTTAGTACTTACTTCGGGTCATCCATCACCATATTCAGCGCATCTGTTTTTTAATCACCACCATTTTTCCCAGTGCAACGAATACTTGGTATCGCATGGAAAGAAACCAATAGATTGGTCGTGAAATTTTTCGTAGACTTTGTTCGCCGTAGCTGGTCGAATTATGACGTAGCTTGCTTCGGCGAGAGAAGGCGGAGGGTACAGGATTTGAACCTGTGAGGGATTGCTCCCACGAGTTTTCGAAACTCGCGCCTTAAACCGCTCGGCCAACCCTCCATCTGCGTACATTATAGCAAAACTCCCTCCCTCAGGAAGGG
>Ga0210057_1000439_pt1 | contig 68777 bp, 72 predicted proteins | sample CryGeyCG2114_010_2_FD_183968 | JGI IMG/M metagenome (GOLD analysis project Ga0210057, IMG submission 183968) | Groundwater microbial communities from aquifer - Crystal Geyser CG10_big_fil_rev_8/21/14_0.10 (SPAdes) (version 2) | ecosystem: Environmental > Aquatic > Deep subsurface > Groundwater ...
TGATTCACTGCTTCTTTCTGGCATAAATTTGTGTTTAATTGTTAGTCTTACTGTCTAAATAATTTTCACAAGTAATGATTATGAATGACCGTAATAATCCCTCCAGATCTTTCGGCGGTTTGCCTAACCTGACTTTGTTATGTTGGCCAAAGACGGAATTTTTAATTTTATCGCCCAAACTTACCTTTGGCGCTGATATTAATTCGTCTTCTTTGGTTAGAGTTAAGCGACCGCGCCGGGCGTACGATTGAACCATCCTGATAACATCTTCAGCGTCGTAATTATCCAAGATTGTTTCTAACGCTTTCTGTATTTCACCAACATCTTCACTGCGCCTAAATTCCTCTACCGCTATACTGGACAAAAAATCTAATAGGTCAGTGGCCTTTTTATCAATGTCGGAAGTTTTACGTTCTTTATTCCAAACTATGTCCGGAATATTTAAAACTGGATTAGACAATTTATCTTCTTCCCCCTCTTCTTGGGCAAAAATAATATCACTTGGCAACACTTCACCAATCGCTCCTTTTTTATGCAAAGATTTAATGTAGCCACCAGCGCTTGCCAGAGCCTCAAACCGATCAATATTTTGGAGTTCTTCATCTCCAATTTCATCCGCGCGATAAATATCTTGAAGGGCAATGCCTTTAGTAAACAAGCTTGGATCTTTTATTTCTATCTGCCCGCTTGATTCATCTAATTCGTAATAATCATCTAACCCTAGATTATCCACCTGTTCTAAAATTTCTGTGTTGTTACCACAATAGCGTTTGCCGGTAGACAACATACTTTTTAAAGTTATGCCGGGAAATTCTCTTTGCGCTGTTTTAATAAAGTTTTTAGCCACATGATCATCTACTCGTCGCAATGGATTATCGCCAGCAGTGTCAATTTTTGAACGTATACCTTTGCGATCCCACAATAATTTTCCGCCCTCTTGCTTTAACTTGCCGCCATAAAACTCAACTGTACTCTGATACCTCTTGCTGGGCAATCTTGATTCTGCTACAAGTCTACGAACACCCTCGGTCGCAAAGGCAATATCTTCTTTCTCCCTGGATGGAAAATTTTCTCGAGGCATATATTTAATTTATAGAATCTCCTAAAGGATGTAAATTAACTACCTTGTCTGAAGTGATAATAACATTATCCCATTTATAACCTAATCGCTCAAATACTTCCCCAGAGATAAACGGGCGCCGCAAGCCAGAGGCAATTACATACACTGCCGATGAAGAATCAGACTTAATTAACTCACCGTCGTCAAAGATGACTGGCCCGCCTGTTTCGTATTGGTCTAACACGTCCGGGGCTACTTGTAGCAGCTTCCGACCCGGAAATTTAGCCGTCATTAATTCACGAGAATGAATCGGGTGTTTAATGGTGTCGTCAACAAAGTATACGCCGCCAGTTTCCTTATTTTGCAGCAACGCACCGGTTGGATAAACACTCGCTAGTGTAATTGGCTCGCCGAAGTTAAAGTTAACCAGTTCGGAACTATCGACCTGCACGACCTCTTCCATGTTAAAACCGATACGCCTAAAGACATCCATTGATACTATTCTGCGTAAACTATCATCAACGGTTAAAAAAATATCACCGTTTTCATTTCGTAATAAAGCATAGTTAGCAAACCGAATCTCTGGGCCATCTTCAAATTGATCTAAGTCAGGTTGCTCCACAGTTATAATTTTACTGGTGTCAAAACGCGAGAGTAACACTAGGTATGAAACTATCGGCCGCTTACGGCCAAACTGAATTAAGTACACCGTTGAAGTGTTGGGGGAGGTTAATAATGTTCCGTCCGGGTAACTACGAGACCAATAACGATTCCATATCTTCCAAAAGTTAAAGTTACCCGAGTAGTGCGGCGTGTAATTGTATAAATTTGCAGTTGCCTGATTGCGCGGTGTAATTGAGTAAAATAGATCAACAATCGTTTGCTTGCCTGGCTGAAAATTATATAAGAACGGATTCTCATAATACTTACGCATAATTTTTCCGAGATAATCAATTTGTCGCCCAACGCCAATAAAATCTTGCAAGTTCGGGTCAGACGAACTGCAGGAATCACACAGTGCATAACCGGTCGCCCAGTCAAGCGCGTGCTGGCTCGGTGACCGATTCTCAATTAAACTTTGCTCTTTTTGCAGCATGGTTAAAATAAGTTTTGGATTAATTGAATACTGCTGCGCAGTATTGTAAATAATTTCTGATGCTGGCCGGACTACGCCGGCGTAATCAACGAACGAATGGTTGGATAAATAACTGCCATGGCTTTCTAAAAACCGCTGAATCGCGGCTTGGCTCATGGAATTATAATCCACTAGCTCAAAATCCGAGATAATATTGTTCGTATCAAATACGCTTGACTGTGCGTTAAGCGTTTGAGGGGTGAATAAAAAAACTCCGGCTAAAGCGGCCAGGGGTAGAATCGTTAATGTCTTCATATCGTGATTATAACAAAGAAAACACCATCCCACCACGTCATTTCGCCCCGTATCAGAGTACGGGGTAAACTCCAGCGGGAATCAAGGGAAGACTAATTCTGGATCACCGATCTAGCCGGGGATAACGTTCTTTTCGTTGCTAAAAGTCTTGTTTTTTAGTATAATTAAGGTCAAAATATGAAAATTTCAATGGTTGGAGTAGACGTAAACAACATTTCTAAAACTGATTTACTTATAATGATCGCTGACTGGCTCAAATCTAAATCAAAGCGTCACATAGTAACAGTTAACCCTGAATTTATAGTCGCCGCAAACAAAGACGATGACTTTAAATCTATTTTAAACAAGGCTGACATGGCCGTGCCGGATGGGTTTGGCCTTCAATTGTTTTCTGGTTTTAAATTTAAAGCCAGAATTGCTGGAGTAGATTTAATGGTGGCTATATGTAAGCTTGCGGCTGACCAAAATAAATCAATTTACTTGCTTGGCGGAGCTAATAACGTAGCTAAAAATTGTGCCGATAAATTGCTGCAACAAATTCCCAGCCTAATCATAGCCGGCTGGCAAGATGGCGTTTTGTCCGACCAGGTTAATATTCAAAGTATTAACGACGCAAATCCAGATATCATTTTCGTCGCTTTTGGGCAAGTCAAGCAAGAAAAGTGGATTAATCAAAATTTTGCTAAATTGAGATCAGTAAAATTAGCTATGGGCGTTGGCGGCAGCTTTGATTACTTATCCGGGACAATAAAAAGAGCGCCTAAATTTTTTCGCCAAATTGGGTTGGAATGGTTGTATCGTTTGTTTAAGCAACCCACCCGTATAAATCGAATTATGAATGCTGTTTTAGTTTTTCCATACCTAGTTATAAAGTCACATGTCCAAAGTAGTCACTAGATTCGCTCCCAGCCCGACCGGACTTATGCATGTCGGCGGATTGCGGACCGCTTTGTACAATTATCTTTTTGCCAAGTCACAAAAAGGAAAATTTAATTTGCGCATTGACGACACCGACCGTTCACGCTATTTAGAAACCGCCGAAGATGATATTTTAAATAACTTTAAATTATTCGGCTTAAAACATGACAATCACCTTTTTCGCCAATCGGAGAATATTGACACCTACCAAAAATTTGCTTTGGAACTGGTTGAAAACAATAAAGCGTATCACTGTTTTTGCTCAACCGAGCGCTTAGCTAAAATGCGCGACGAACAAAGGCAGCGTAAACAAGCACCGCTTTACGATCGTTTATGCTACAAACTGCCTAAAGAAGAAGTGAATAAGCGGCTCAGCCAAAAAGAAAGCAACGTTATCCGCATGTATATACCTGAAGCTGAAACGATCGAATTTAATGACTTGATTCGCGGGCAAGTGTCATTTCGTACCAAAGAAATTGACGACCAAGTACTTTTAAAATCAGATGGTTTCCCAACTTACCACCTGGCTAATGTGATTGATGATTATAAAATGGGTGTGACCCATGTGCTTAGAGGAGAGGAGTGGCTATCTTCGACTCCAAAACATATTTTACTTTATGAATACTTTGGTTGGCGCCCGCCAATTTTTGCCCATCTACCCCTGCTCCTAAATCCAGATAAATCTAAGCTGTCTAAACGAGTTGGCGATGTGGCGGTAACTAATTATTTAGAACGCGGCTATGTACCAGACGCCTTATTAAACTTTGTATTACTGCTTGGTTGGAATCCCGGGACTGACCAAGAAATTTTTAGCCTCAAAGAAATGATTAAAATTTTCGATATTAGTAAAATTCATAAAGCCGGCGCGGTTTTTGATTTAGCTAAATTGGATTGGATGAACGGTCAATATTTGCGAAGCATGCCTTTTAAAAAATTTAAAGATTTAACCGAAGAAATAATTAACCAAAAATATCCTAGCCACAAACTTGACCACAATCAAGTTGAAGCCGTGCTAAAACTAGAACAAGATAGAATTGAGAAGCTTGCGGAAGTTGGCGACGACGTCGGTTTTTTCTTTACTGATGATCTAGTCTACAAAAAAAGCTTGCTCAACTGGAAAAAAAATAAACCTAGCCAAACCAAGGAATATCTAACCGAACTGCTAAACTTTATAAAAGCTTTGCCGGCGGCTAAATTTAAAGCTGATAAACTGGAAATGGCGATTAAAGAATTTATTTCCAATCATAGCTTTGGTACTGGCGACGTCTTGTGGCCGATGCGCGTGGCGCTAACCGGGCTAGATAAATCTCCCGGCCCATTTGAGGTGGCAGCAATTTTAGGCCGTAAAAAAACTTTATATAGAATTGAAAAAGCGATCAATATGTTATGGCCTACACCTCGATAAGCTTGGTAAATAAACTATACCAAAGCGATGCGGAGCGTAGTTGAAGGATAAATGAAAAACAAAGCAAAATTAATTTACATATTATCATTCATCGGGATTATTTTATTCCCAAGTTTTTTCATTTTGGCTCAAGAAGATCAGCAAACGCAAGCCGAAAAGGATGTGGTTGACCAATACAGCCAAGAAATCAACCAAAAAGAAAACTACATTGATCAGTTGAGTCAAGAAATTAACGAACTTCAAGATAAAATATCCGCCAAACGAAGCGAGATAGTAAACTTGAATAATCAGTTAGCAATCTTATCTAATCAAGTTAAAAAAATAGAATTGGATATTGAGTTAAATGAAACTCGAATTGAGCAGTTAGAATTGGAAATTAAAAGACTAAACGAACTGATTAAGAGAGCTGAGAAGAAAATTACCGAGAACCAAATTCAGTTGGCTCAATTTATTCAACTTATTTGGCGCAACAGCCAAAAAAGCTATTTGGAAATATTGTTGGTTAATGACTCTTTTTCAGACTTTTTTGATGAATTAAACCAAGCTAAGCAACTGCAAGAAAATGTCCAAAAAACGGTTGGCCAATTGCGACAACGCCGGGAGGAATTAGAGAATAATAAAGAAGATGTGGAAATCGCTCAAGCTGACTTAAGTGCCAACAATGAACTGTTGACCCAACTTGAAGTTGACTTAACCGAACGCCTGGGCTTACAGCAAAATGTATTAACCACCACGCGCCAATCGGAATCAGAATTTCAAAAAGAAGTCGCGCGATTACGGCTTGAGCAACAACAAATTAATGCCGAAATTGCGACCTTAGAACGCCGAGTCAGAGAAGAGCTTCAGCGGCGCGAAGCGGTTGAGCGCTTCAAAACCTTTGGCCCGGCAAAATTTATTTGGCCAGTTCCTAGCCGATACATTACCGCTAAGTTTCACGATCCAGATTATCCTTTCCGTCACATTTTTGAACATCCGGCAATTGACATTCGCGCCGGCCAAGGCACTCCAATCAAGGCGGCAGAATCGGGTTATGTTGCCCGCGCCAAAGATGCTGGCCTTGGCTACAGCTTTATTATGATAATTCATAACGATGGTTTTTCTACTGTTTACGGCCATGTATCTAAAATTTTTGTAACCGAAGACCAATTTGTCACCCAAGGCGATATTATTGGCCTTTCTGGCGGCACGCCGGGGACGCCCGGCGCCGGTAATCTTGTTACCGGGCCACATCTTCACTTTGAAGTGCGTAAAGACGGAATTCCGGTTAACCCAGCCCAATATTTGCCATAATGTTGATTGATAATAGCAAACTGCAACAAATAATAACTTTTGTTATCGTCCAGTTAATCGTTATTGCCGCTTTTGTTATTTTCTATTTGTTTCGCTACCAGCAAGCCAGCTTGCTCCAAGTAATTAAAGCGATCGGACCGCTTTTTGTAATTACCACAGTCGGAATTGCAGTGATTATCAAAGACCGACACAAAATGAAGCGGATGCGCCAAAAGGGTGAAGAAAATGAATTTGACGAACGCTATAACACTATCACAGAACTTAAACACGACATTGCCATATACCTTGGCGCCTTGCTAGTCATTAGCGTTCCGATCGCCAAACGTGAAATTATTTTTACTTCTGACTTAATTCAAGCGGCAGTGGCATACCTAGCGCTTTATTATACTAAACATATATATTGGCGGTTATGATCCAAATAATTTTTGGCGACCACGCTGACATTATTTTTTTCTCACCTGAATTGCAGTTTTTGTTTTATCTATCTTTAATTTTAGCTGGCTTACTTTTTACTACCGGAATTTTATTCATTTTTTCTGATCGCAAAAAAATTATCGCCCGGCGCGAGGCAGGGGAAGAGAGTGCCAACCAACGTTTTAATGGTTGGGCCGAAATGAAACATGACGCCGCTATTTATTTTGGCACCTTTTTAGTCGTGATTGTACCGACGATAACTAATGATCCGTTTCGTTTGACTGATTTACTCCAAGTTATTATTGCTTTCGCTCTTTTGATATATACCAAAAGATTGTATTGGAAAAAACAAAAATCAAATCAAATACTTTAGTGCCGAAAACTCGTTTACAACAAGAAATATCAACCCAAGCCGGCCTGATAATAATTCTGCTGGTTTTACTGTTTTTTATTATTTCCTTATATGCTAAAACTCACGAAACTTTCAATCGTAACCTCGATAACACACGCTTTACAACTACAAATTAACTAAATAAAAAAACACTCTGCTGAATGTTTTTTTATCATCCAGTAACCACAAATAAAATTTTGTGAACACTGGGTGCCGGGTTTCTGTGATTGTAAAACCCGGGTTGGATATGGATAGTTGTCCCTATGCCGGTGGGCTCGCCCGCCAAGCGTAGTAAGCCACGCAGGGTAGCCAGGCCATCGCAGACACTGCCCAGAGTGCAGCCGCCATGAAATACTTGCTTGTCGCGGCAACCACATCATTGTCTCGGCTTTTCTGCCAGCCGGCTATTGCCTGGATTGAGCCGCCGAGCACAAAAATAACACTCAGCGCAACAAGGCCAAGCAGTGGAGCATGCTGTACATACATGCGTACCGCAAGATATGAGCCGACCGTCGACAACAGAAGGGCCGGAAACGCCAACTTGCTCGCCATTAGAGCTTGCTCCAGCGCCTCATCGTGCCGCCCTCGCCCACTGGATCGCAAACGCCTCGCAATATCCAGCAAACCAAGCGAAGCAAGGGCCATAATGCCGCCGCCCACCTGCAGTATCACCGCCGCAAGACCCAACAGATATTGCTCCATGTTCTTGTGTCTCCTGTCTTATTATCGGCCATTGTGAACAATTCGCAACGCTTATTTTTACCACACAATCTAATAAATAAAATCAACCATCTTCTTTATAGATTTTACTTATCCACATGGGTAGTATTGACTTTCGGTTTTTGTTCGGTATATAATGAAACCAGTAATAAACATTGTCATTCTGAGCGGAGCGTCAGCGCAGTCGAAGAATCTCAACCTAGCAATAAATCACATAAAAGGGAACATATGGGAGAAAAATTAACTAAGCGTCAAAGGGAAATTTTAGACTTTATTACTAGTTTTATTGAATCTAAAGGTTACGCGCCTTCGTTTGTAGAAATCGCTAAAAAGTTTAAATTAAATTCAGTTGCCACGGTGCACCAACACATTCAAGCTTTGAAAGCAAAAGGCTACCTGCAAGCCGATCATAACGAAAAAAGGGGATTGGAATTAATAGAAGACGTCAAAGAGGCAATCAATACCGCGGCGGCAATACACGTACCGTTTGCTGGTTTAATTACTGCCGGTGAGCCAATTGAAGCGGTTGAAGACAAAGATACTATGGCCGTACCAACTGATTTAATTAATGACCCAATCAACACTTACGTTTTGAAAGTCAAGGGCGATTCGATGATAGAAGACGGCATTTTAGACGGCGATATGGTTGTCGTCCAACGTAACCCCAGCCCGCGTAATGGCGATGTGGTTGTGGCTCTGCTTGATAACACATACGCGACGTTAAAACGTTTTTACCGCGAAGCTAACCGCATTCGCTTACAGCCGGCCAATGCAAAATTGAAACCGATTTATGTCAAAGATGTCATCATTCAAGGAGTGGTTAAGGCTGTCATTAGAAAATTCCAAACTATATAATCCCTCGCCCCTTGCGGGAGAGGGGAGGGTGAGGGGGTTTTATAAAAATAAATAATTATCAAATGCTCAACCGTATGGCAAAACAAATACAAAAATACATGTGGCGGCACCACTTCAACTTCATGTTCCGCAAAAAATATCGCCGCTTATTCAAGAGAATGCGAAACTACAAAGGCAAACTGATCATGTTATAAAACATTAACGTCTCTAAAAATATGCATGAAATTATTGCCGAACCAATTGAAGTCTTAGTTGGCTTTTGCAACTCAGCCAACAATAAAATAAAAGATAAAGTTGTTCCCTTGTTTTTTAAATGGCGTAATCATCGCTATAAAGTTGATAAAATTAATTTGATACATAAACAAAAGGAGGGCCGGGGAATAATTTACTACTTCAACGTCAGCCATAAAACTAATTACTTTAAGCTTTCGTTCTCAACCATTGATCTCAAATGGCGGTTAGAAGAGTTATATTATTCATAATGAAAGAATAGACCCTCTCCTGGCAGGGGACGTCTGACGTCCCAGTAGAGGGGAGCCCGCCCGCCTGAATAACTTCAGTCATTCAGGCGGGAGTGAGGTAGAATTGAATATTATTTAAAACACCCTCACCTTTGTCATCTCCCGTCCAGGGAGAGGAAGTAATAAACCCTCTCCTGCTAGGAGAGGGTAAGGGTGAGGTAGAAGTTATGAAAGCAATTAAGAATATAACTAGGGCGCTTCGTAAAAACCAAACGCCATGGGAATCAAGACTGTGGAGAGTTTTACGTAATAGACAAGTTAATAATCTAAAATTTAGAAGACAGTGTAATATAGGACCTTATATAGTTGACTTCTGTTGTTACGAGAAAAAACTAATAGTCGAACTTGATGGCAGCCAGCACCTAGGATCAGAAAACAGGGGACGAGATCAGGAAAGAGATAGTTTTTTGAGAGATAAAGGATTTCAAGTCATACGTTTTCATAACAATGAAATAAATGAAAATCTAGAGGGTGTAGTTGAGACTATTATTAATTTTTAGTCACCACCCTCACCTTTGTCATCTCCCCCTCCAAAGGCGGGCAGACATCTAGGGAGAGGAATATTTATATGAAAATAATCCTCCATATTGACATGAATTCTTATTTTGCTTCGGTGGAACAGCAAGCCAACCCAGAGCTACGCGACAAACCTTTAGGCGTGTGCGCTTATTTATCCCCCAACGGTTGTATTATCGCAAGCTCCATTGAAGCAAAAGCGATTGGCATTAAAACTGGTTTTCGGGTCCGTGACGCGCTAAAAATTTATCCTAAAATCAATTTAATAGAAAACGAACCAGCTAAGTACCGAAGCGTCACCGAACAAATTTTTAGTATTTTTGCTGACTATACTGATACTATTGAACCTTATAGTATAGATGAGGCTTTTTTAGACTTAACCGGCTGGGCTAAAAATTTGAAAGAAGCTAAAGCTATAGCCTTAACTATTAACCGGCGGATTAAGCAAGAAGTGGGGGAATGGCTTAAATGCTCTAACGGTATTTCAACTACCCGCTGGTTAGCTAAATTTGCTTCTGATATTACCAATAGTAACAGTTTATTAATTATTAAGCAGGGCCAAATTGATGCTGCCCTGCGCAACCGAAAGCTAACCGATGCGTGGGGGATTAATACAAGAATTGCTTGGCGGCTAAACCAACTCGGAATTTTTAATCTACTACAACTCAAGCAATACCCGGTCGCTAATTTAATGCAGGCCTTAGGGCTGTACGGTTATTATCTATGGGCTAATGTCAACGGGCAGGAGTTAACTGGCGTAACCGCTGATACTAAAATTCAGCCAAAATCTATCGGCCATTCTTATTGCGTTAATAAACACACCACTGACTCTAATTATCATCATCAAGTTTTATTAAAATTGTGCGAAAAGACTGGCCGGCGGTTGCGCGCTAAGAACTTAGAAGCCAAACGTTTTTCTATCTATTGGAGTTATGTAGAGGGAGGAGCGTACAGCACGCAGATTAAAGTTAATGATACCTTATTTACCACTGAATCAATTTATCGGCTAGCTTTAAAAATATTTGAACAACATAAAATTTTACGTAAAGTTCGGATGATGGCAGTTAGCGTTAGCGCGTTGCAACCAATTAGCGGACAACTAAATATATTTAGTGATATTTTAAAACCAAAGCAAGTAGCTTTGGCTTGTGATGATATAAATGACCGCTACGACGAATATACTGTCTTTTTTGGCGAAATGTTAAATTCTGACAAAATCGTCCGCGACCGCATCGGCTACCGCAAAACACTTGATATACGAAGTGTAACTGATGACAACCAATATATTTAAAAAGGGAACCGGCGACGTACTTGGTCTGTACGCCGCCGGTAAGGCCGCTCTTACGCGGGGGCGGGGGCGGGAGTGAGTCCGATGCCGTCGCCAGCGCCGGCGGCGTTGTCGATCAGGCTCAAGGCCTGGCGCTTGTTGCGCGGGTTACTGGCGAACTGAGTAGCCCACGCTTCGGTCATCGGTTTCGAGCGCCAACTGCGCCCCACCGGCATCGTCGTGCAGGTGCTTCCCTCCTGCACATTGACGTAGTGAGAGTGCGGCCCGGCGAACTCGAAGGTGATCTTGCGGCGACATCCCTGGTCGTCGACCCGAACGCCCCGCTTAATCGGATACCCCACGGTTGCATGTTCCCCGTCTTGATGATGGGTAGGTTCCATCAGCTTCCCCTTCTGTCTGTACCGCGCGCGATGCACGGTGTCTGAAGTTTGGCACCGCCACACAAGGCAATGCCGGTTATGACGAATGCCGCTGCGAGGGATTGAACCTCGAATGGGGTAGCTCCAACGGCAATTTGAGTTATACTATATAATTTATTCATTGTCAAAATTTATAATAAAAAAAGAGGAGAGACGGGGCGGACCCCCAAATACTACCGGGGCCGTCTCTCACTCACTTGGACCTTGCGGCCTACTGGGTCGCACCATCAGAGAAGACGACAGACCCACGACCCTACGACTGAAGTTTCGCACGCTCAACAGTCTTAGCGTATTCCTGGACACTCACGTAGAGCTCCTTACCGATACGCTCGGCCGAACGCAGCGTGCGCTGGCGGGGAGGCAGATTGCCGCGGCTGACCAGCTTGCCAGAAATGTATACCTCCACTTTCTGCAAGCTAAGAATCTCAACACGGTTTTCACCCTCGCCGAACTTCAAGTCCGGATCATACTGTGCAGGTTTTACCCTGCGAATACGCCTCTTACTCATCTAGCACCTGGCGGGCACTAGTTATGGGCACCTACTGCAATAAAACATGATAAACCAAAATAATGGATATGTCAATCGTTAGGGGATAGAACGACTAAATTAAAAGATAATTAACAGGAATCCAACTTAATAACCTTGGACGTTATTAAAAAGCTATAAATTAAAATAATTTGTATATTAATATATTTAAATAAATAATAGTGATATATCAGGCAGGGAAGAGTAGTTGAAGTCAATATTTGCCAATACATAATGAGTCGCACAATGTATGTTATGCGACTCTATATATCTATTTATATATAACCTTATCGCCAAACCTTAAATCTATATATAAAACATCACTGGGGTTGCCAATAACGCTACCTAAAACCGCAATTAAGTTATTAACTTGCTTAATATAACTATCTTCTGGATTAAATAATATATCGTAACCATCAAGGCTTTTAACAATCAAAAAAGGTTTCCCTGAGCCTTCGTTATATTCAAATTTAATCACATCCACGGCTGTAGCATCGTTTAAAAGCTGATTTAAACTAATTACAAATTCTATAAATTGAGGGCTAACCGCCCGGCTACCAATGTTTATCGGTTGATTACTAGTATCATATATTATCGGCAGCCCCTCCCTACTCGCTTTAGTTCTCACTACTACCGTTCCAGTATTATTTTGCGACGCATTAACATAACGCACCACGTTTGTCGCGATACCATCTAAGTCAACGTAATAATTTTCACTTCCACTAACCCATACAATACCAGAAGTTTTTTCAGACACTCTGATTGTGACTGTCCGGTTAATAAAATTACGGCCCACACTAACTGATTTTAAAATAAATGACTGATTAATGCTTTTTTTCAAATCACGGGTATTAAAAAACAAAATATTATTTTGGCTAAATAGAAAAAATCTACTCTCCCCCCTTTGCGCCTCAGCCAAATTTTCTAAATCAGAAGTCGCGATATACTGATTGTTTAAAATTTTAATGGTTTGAATATCAAAAATTTCCGATGTGCCCAAATAATACGCCAAACCAGCCACCGCTAATATAATTATGCCAAAACCAAGCTTTCGGCTATGTTTAGGCGGCTTAGATTTTCTAAAATAAGGGTTTTGAGAACCTTTTTTTTGATAATCCACTCGGCGCTTCTTGCCTAAAACCATAGATTACTTTTGCTTATACCAATCTGAATCAGAAGCAAAATCCGTTTGAAGCTTATTCTTGGTATTGTGTCTAGCTATGGCTAAATCAATTAACCGAGACACTAATTTTTGGTATGGCACTCCGGTTTTAGACCAAAGTTTGCTGTACATTGATATAGAAGTAAATCCAGGCATAGTGTTTAATTCGTTTAAGTAAACCTTGCCTCCCTTTGACAAGAAAAAATCAACTCTCGCCAAGCCATAACAGTTTAAGGTTTTAAAAGCCAGTAATGCCATTTGTTTGATAGAATCAGCGGTCCTTTGACTTATTTTGGCTGGGATAATTTCCTTTGATTCACCGCCGACATATTTAGCATGATAGTCATAAAACTCATTTGAGGCCACAATCTCGCCCACTACGGATGCTTTAGGCCTGAGGTTGCCTAAAACCGCACATTCTAATTCGCGAGCACCGATGACTGCTTGCTCTACAATTATTTTTTGATCAAACTTCCCGGCTAAGCTAACCCCCAGCTCCAATTGCTTGTGGTTTTTCACTTTAGTAATTCCCACGCTTGAACCAAGATTGGCTGGCTTTACAAATATTGGATATTTTAAATTGTCAAAAATATTTTTTATAATTTGGCGCCGACCTTTCTTCCACTCTTGCATATAAAACCAAACATAAGGCACAAGCGGCAATTTTAGGGAAGAAAGAAGTTGTTTTTGCACTACCTTATCCATACCCAAGGCTGAACCTAAGACGCCTGAGCCGACATAAGGCACATTTGCCATTTCAAATAAGCCCTGAATAGTACCATCTTCGCCGTAAGTGCCATGTAAAACTGGAAAGACGACGTCCACCGGCGTTACCTTAGAGCCTTTTTTATCCAAAGATACTAATTGCCGGCGGCCTGGATCAGCTGGCAGGTAAGACTCTACCGGCAGTTTTTTAATTTCAGATTTTAAATATTTTATTGCTTCAGTGCCCGTCAACCACTTGCCTTGTCTAGTTATGCCAATCGGTACCGCTTGGTATTTTTTTTTGTCTAAGGCTTTCATGACTGACTGCCCTGACACGATTGATACCTCGTGTTCGCCCGAGCGGCCCCCAAAAATAACCCCGACTTTAATTTTTTTACTTTTTTTTGACGCCATACTTATCAAAAAAAGATTTAATTTGGCTGCCTGCCAAAAAAGCCAACACAGCATATTTACCAAAACGCGGTAAAGTTACCTTTTGGCCTTGGTAGACAAAACTCATGCCCTCTGATGTTTGTTTCACGTCCGAAGCTTGGATATCGCCAGCCTCAATGCCGTAATAAATTACTGTCCCTTTGGACACCGGCCTTTTGGCAAGCCTTTCGTCATGGGCATTTAATAAGACTAACCCGCGAGCTGGTACTGCGTTGGCTAACTTTAAGTACTCAGAAGCCAAATTGTCGGTGCTTTTATAGTCAACTAAGGTTGAAGGGATCACATTCGTGATGACTGCAATATCAGGTTTAACAATCGATAATAAATAATTCATATCCGTTTGCCACTTTAAAGCCAGCTCCAAAATTAAAATTTGAATTTTAGACTTAATAAAAAAGCCTCGGACAAAAGATTGGGCACAAATTTTTACCCACTTGACAGCTGAATCTCCCCCAAGCCGCACATTTAGAATTGAAGCCGGTACGCCAAATTTGGCTGAATAGTTCTTTTTACTAGTTCTAACTTTATACCCCTGATCAAGCATTGACACTATTTGTTGTTTAGTGTCATAAACATTAGTTGTCCCAGTCACTGCTATAACTGCCGGCTGATTTCTTCTTAAATATGCCTTAGCGCAGACTTTAAGATAAAAAACCAAAAATTTTGCTAAAATTCTTCTCATAAATATTCAAAAAACTTTTCCATTCGGTCAAAGGCCAGGTTGATATCATCATCAGAGCGCCCAAATGATATTCGTACATGCCCTTCACCACTTGGCCCAAAAGCGACGCCCGGCACCAAGGCTACTTTTGCTTGCTCCAATAAGTTAATGCAAAACTTCCATGAATCACTCCCCTGCCGCACTAAAACTTTTGGTAAAATAAAGTAAGAAGCGCCCGGTGTTTGATACGTTAAATATTTTTCCATTTTATCTAAACGGTGACACATTAAATTTCTTCTACGATTGTAAACTTGGGTAAACTCTTTAACTGCCCCGTCCCCTCTTTGAAGCGCGGTGTAGGCGCCGTACTGGGATACCACTGGCGCACAGGTGACTAAACTGTCATGTACTTTTAAAATCTCAACTATATTTTCTGCAGCGCTATGCAAATAAGCAATTCGCCACCCTGTCATAGCATAACTTTTTGATAAACTAAATATTCTAATAATATTTTGACGATATTTCTTTTCTTGAGCCAAAAAATAAAATGGCTCTTCCCCATATACAAAATCTTTATACACTTCGTCAAGGACTAAAAACAATCCGTTTTGTAACGCCAATTCTGCAATTGAGGTTAAGTCTTGTTTAGTAAAAATCGTGCCGGTAGGATTATTTGGGTTGCAAATCAGTAGAGCTTTAGTCTTTCGGGATATTTTTTTCTCAATTGCAGTAACATCCAATCTCCAACCCTCATTCTCAACTAAATCAGCGAAAATTGGCTTACCGCCGGCCACCTTAATTAACTCAGGATAAGATGCGTATGATGGAGATACCAGCACAACTTCATCGCCGTGATTCAAAATTGATTGAAATGTGGCAGACAATGCTTCAATCGCTCCGCAAGTCACAATAATTTCTGTTTCACTGTCATAAAACATATGATCTTGCGCCAACTTCTGGGAAATCATATCCCTTAATTCGGGCAAGCCTTGGGGTAAAGAGTAGCGCGCAACTAAATCGGCATCCATCGCCGCTTTGACATTGTCTTTGATAACCTCGGGTGTATCGAATGATGGAATACCTTGCGCTAAAGATACAACATCGCTAATCTTTGACGCTCGATACTCCATTTGCTTAATCGGCGAAACCTGTATTTCGGCCAACCGTTTTGCAAACTCCATGCTATATATATTTTTTTAATGCCTTGGGTATTGTAAAAGTGCCGTCAGCTTTTTGGTAATTCTCAATAATAGCAATAATCATTCGGCCCATCGCCACAGCCGTAGCATTTAAAGTATGGACAAATTCATTTTTACCAGTGGCCGGGTCTTTGTAGCGGGTATTTAGACGGCGAGCTTGCCAGTCTGTGCAAGTTGAGGCTGACATAATTTCTCGGTATTTATTTTGGGATGGCACCCAAACTTCAATATCTATTGTTTTAGCGCTTTGAAAAGCCATATCTTGAGTGGCTAAAGACACGACTTGGTATGGCAATTTAAGGCTACTTACGATTTCTTCTTCTACATTCACAAGTTTGTCTAATTCAGCCATAGATTCTTCAGCGTTTGTGAATACATACATTTCAATCTTATCAAATTGATGAACTCTCAAAATGCCTTTAGTGTCTTTACCGTAGCTTCCGGCCTCTCGCCGGAAGCTAGGCGTATAAGCAAAATAACGCAAAGGTAACTTTTCGACGTCGATAATTTGATCCATGTGGTATGGCCCGATTGACTGTTCGGCTGTACCGATTAAAAACAAATCATCATTTTCCAAATAGTACATATCTTTTATGCCGTCATCACCGGCGGCATCTAACTTACCGGAAGCTCTGATTGCCTCTGAGCGCAAAAGAATCGGAGTAATCAAGGGAATAAAATCGTGTTTTTTTAAAATAGAAAAAACGTAATCGACTAGGGCATACTGCAGCCACGCAATATCACCTGCCAAATAATTAAACCGGGAACCGGCAACTCTGGCCGCTTGCTCAATATTGATCCCCTCCCCCGCGATGGTTAAATAATCTTTCGGCTCAAAGGAAAATTGCGTTGGCTCGCCGACTGACTTAAGTACTCGGTTGTCTGATTCGTCTCCAACCGGAACATCCTTAAGCGCTAAGTTAGGGATAGCTAAAAGTAATTCATTAAGCTTGGTTTGAATATCTTTCAAGTCCACCTCTAACTTTTTAATTTGCTGTTTTATTTTCTTGCCTTGGGCCGGGTCGGCTTTACCTTTGGCTAGTGTTTTTCGTTCTGAATTTAATTGCTCAAGCTTGTGTTTATCTTCCAACAATTGTTTGTCTAATAACAAAATTTTATCAACATCAACATCAACGCCCCGTGCCCTAGAACCGTCCTTAACCAATTCACTGTTTTGGCGAATAAATTTAAGATCTAACATTTTTTCTATGTAAATTATTTATTCTAGAAGACTTATAAATTTCCGGCTTATATGGCTTAAGCCTGATAACTTTTATATCAGGGAATTCTTCAGTCAACTTCTCTGTAAACACCTGTTGGTCATAACCTAAACATATAATATCAGGATTCACACGACGAACACTGTTGTAGGGGTCGATCTTGTCGCCTAAATACGCCTCATCGACCACCTTAATTAATTTAATATCTTGTAATCGATCGTTTTCATTGGCTTGAGGTAATCTCCCTTTAACAGCCTTAACTGTAGCATCTCGAGCGACAATTACAGCCAGTTTATCGCCCCTTTTTTTAGCCTGCTTAAGCAAAGATAAATGTCCGGAGTGTAAGCCGTCAAACGTCCCGAAAATTAAAACCTTTTTTGACATAACTATTTTTTTGGCTTCATGGTTGGGAAAAAAACTACATCGCGAATTGACGGTTGGTTGGTCAAAATCATAAATAATCTATCAATCCCAACCCCAAACCCCGCTGCCGGAGGCATGCCATACTCTAAGGCTTCAATATAATCCTCGTCTATCATCTGGGCTTCGTTGTCGCCTTGTTCACGTAATTTCATTTGAGACTCAAACCGTCGCCTTTGGTCTATTGGATCGTTTAATTCCGAAAACCCATTCCCAACTTCCGCGCCATCAACAATAATTTGAAAACGTTCGGTCACAAATGGATTAACCGGATGCTTTTTAGCTAAAGGGGAAACCGAGATAGGATGTTTGATTAAAAAGGTTGGTTGAACAATTTTTGGCCTAGCGTATTTTTTGTAAAGCTGATCGGTTACTCGCCCCAAGCCCATCGATTTATCGACTTCTAAATCTAACTTTTGTTTTTTAATTTCAGCGGTTAATTTATCCCTAGTCGTAAAATTATAAATATCAATGCCAGTATAATCAATCAAGGCTCTACGGTAGTCCACAATTTCCCATTTTTTACCAAAATCAATCTGCTTACCCTGATACTCAACCTTTAGAGTGCCGATCACTTTTTTAATGATAGTCTTGTACATCTTTTCGCAAAAATCCATCAGGTCATTAAAATCTAAATAAGCGGCATAAAATTCTAACATAGTAAACTCCTGCAAATGCTGAGTCGACATACCTTCATTACGAAAAACCTTGCCAAGTTCATATATTCTTTCATATCCCCCGACTAACAGCCGCTTCAAATGCAATTCTAATGAAATTCTTAGATACAAATCAATGTCCAAAGTGTTATGGTGAGTCACAAAAGGTTCCGCGTCAGCACCCCCGGGCACGTGTTCTAGTACCGGAGTTTCAACTTCAAGGAAATCATTGTTATCTAAGTAGCTCCTAATTTCCTTGATAAAATTAGTGCGCTGCTTAAATAAATCCCGAACTTCTGTATTTGCCACCAAATCTAAATATCGTTTTCGGTATCGTTGTTCCTGATCCTTTAACCCATGCCATTTTTCCGGCAATGGCCGTACCGCCTTGGTTAAAAGTTCAAACTTTTTAACTAGAAGGCTTATCTCGCCTTTTTTGGTTTTAAACAATTCGCCGCTAACGCCTATAAAATCACCGAGGTTAAAATTTTCATTAAAAAACTGAAACTGACCTTTGGCGAGTTCATCTTCTTTAAATACGATTTGAATTTTTCCGCTTGAATCTTGGAGGTGAGAGAAAGCTAGCTTGCCCATAGCGCGAATTGACGTAATCCGACCAGCAAGTCTAATGTTTTTAGTGCCAATTTTTAATTGTCTGGCCTGCGCCGCTGTTTTAGAAACTGAAAAACGAACCGGATACGGATTTACCCCTGCGGCTCGTAATTGTTCTACTTTCTTTAGCCGAGTGGCTCGCTCGGCTAAATCGTCTACCTTTTCGTTTTTGGCCATATTTCCATTATTTTACTGAAAATACCTCCAAATGTAAAGCCCGCCAGATGTTTAGGCGGGCTCATAAATTGAACTTGATTATGTGATCTCAATAATTTCGCATTTCATTATACCTTTTGGTATTTGAACGTCTACCATATCCCCAACCTTATGCCCAATTAACGCCCTACCGATTGGAGATTCATGTGATATTTTGTTTTGAGTGGGGTCAGTTTCGCTCGCACCGACAATCGAAAACTCACGCTCCTGGCCGTCGCACAAAACTTTAACTTTATTTCCGACCTGCACATTGCCGGAGTTATTTTTACTTATCACCTTGGCGTTGGACACAATATGCTCTAATTCTTTAATCCGGCCCTCAATAAAGCCCTGGACTTCTTTGGCATCATGATAATCAGCATTTTCCGATAAGTCGCCCAACTCTTTGGCTGCCTTAATCCTCGCGATGACTGCCGGCCGTTTCACATTTGTCAGCTCCTCCAACTCTTGTTGGATTGTTGCAAGCCCATCTTTAGTTAAATATATTTCATCTGGCATTTTTGAAAAGAAATTAACAAACGGCGAATATTCAGCCGCTTGGTATAATAAAATTTAGTTATTTTTTGTTTTTTAAGCATAACGGTAATCAATCGTGATGTCAAGACAAGGCAAATTAATTAATTTTGACCGTATCTATTATTAGCCCACCAGCTAATAATCTCACGGGCTACCGGCAAAGCCACACTGCTGCCTTCCCCTCCTTCCTCGACTAAAACAGTCACTACAATTTCTGGTTTTTCATAAGGAGCAAAACTAGTAAACCAAGCATGGGGAGAATCTTTAGATGACCATTGCGCCGTACCGGTTTTACCGGCGGTAGAAATTGGTAACGTGCTCATGCCAACCGCACTACCGCTGGTAACGGCACGGCGCAAACCTGCCTTAACCGACTCCACATTAGAAGTCGAAATAAAATTATCTCTTATGACTTTCGGCTCAACATTATTTTCCAAGTTACCAAAATTGTCTTCTACCCGTTTAATTAAATGAGGCCGGTACAAAGTACCACCGTTAGCAAAAACCGCTGTCCAATTAGCTACTTGGAGTGGTGTGACCAAAATATCTCCCTGGCCAATTGATGCATTGTAGGTGTCGCCAATATACCATCGCTCTTGTTTCACACTTTCCTTCCAAGAAATTGTTGGGAAAAATCCTTCAGCCTCATTAGGCAAATCAATGCCGGTTTTTTTTGTCAGCCCGAAAAGTTGAGCGTAGTAATTTAACTTTTCAATTCCCAGGCCTTGTCTTTCATTGTAGCCTCCGCCGATAATATAAAAAAAAGTGTTTACTGATTCAGCCAAAGCCTTGGTTAAATTAGTAACGCCATGCCCGCCGAATTTCCAATCCGGAAAAAACCAACGGTCAACCGCGATGCCGCCGGAGCTGAGAAAACTTGTTTGCGGGGTAATCACTCCTTCTTCCAATGCAGCCGCCGACACTACCATTTTAAACGTTGACCCCGACGGGTATTGACCCGCTACCGATCGGTTAAATAAAGGTCGTGCTTGATTGTTCGCTAATTGGTTAAACTCCTCTTGGTCGATACCGTTAACAAAACTATTACTATTAAAGGCGGGCAAGGAAACCATAGCCAATACTTCGCCATTGTTTGGGTTTAGAACAATCACACTGCCTGATTTTTTACCAAAGGCCTGTAAAATTGAATTTAAACTCGACTCGGCTATAGTTTGAAACTCTAAATCGATGGTTAGTTTTAAATTTTTACCATCAATAGTTTCTTCTTCTGATAAAACTATTTTTTCTCGGCCCAAAGCGTCAGTTTCAACCTGGCGTCTGCCATTACTGCCCTTCAGCAGCGATTCGTACTGTGCTTCTAGCCCCACCTTCCCGACCAACTCATTAAAGGCATACCCCTGATTCAGGTAAGACTCAATTTCTAGATCCCCAATTTTTCCCAAGTATCCTAAAACGTGAGACAAACTCAATGCATTACCATGCAAATATTCCCTCCCTGAAGTAACATTTAACTTAACTCCGCTATATCGCTCCTCTAATAATGCCAGGCGCAATGCCTGCTCATATGTTAATGGGTCACCTATCAATAGAAGCTCATATGAATATGCCGGCTGTGATGTAACTGTTTTTTCAATCTCATCAATTTCAACGCCGGTAATTTCAGATAGCGCTTGCCATAGTTGCCTGCGGACACCCTCATCTTTGGGCAAATCAACTGGTACGACGCCGGCATTAAATATCGGAACATTGCGTACTAACAATTCGCCATTTCGATCGCTTATGACTCCCCTTTGAGACAATATAATTTTATTTCTTATTCGATTACCCTCAGCTAGCCCCCCCAAGGCAGAGGCTTGATAAAGCTGGAGCCAAATTAATCTGCCTGAAAATACTATCAGGACTGCCACTATGATTATCAAAAAAACTCTACTCTTGGCTTTCAACTTAGGTAAAACTGAAAAATTTAGTGATTGCTGCTGTTTAAAAAAGCTAGCTGCTTTCTTGAGCCCGGCAAAAGGGATGTAGGTAATCCCCTCTTTATTGCCCAATTTATTATCAGCCAATTTGTCGCCGCTAAATTCAAAAAACGGATTGCGGTTGAATTTTTTATTACCCATGAGAATGGATTTGATTTCTTCTATAATGCATCTGCTGTACAACAAAAAAAACTATAACCAAAGCTTCCGTTAGTATTGTTGACCAAAACATATTCACAATCACAGTGCTGAATGGCGGCCAATACGAATTCTGCGTTAAACTGATTAGTCGAATAATCAGACTATACGCCACCACATTCAAAAAACCCATGGCCATAAATGACATCAACGCTCGGTTGGTAAAAAAGTTTAAATAAAGTAATCTATTAATGATGCTAATAAAAACTATGCTGGCTGCCACCACGCCAAATAAATAAAATGAATAAAGATCTAGGATTAAACCGAAAATCAACGCGGCAGACCAAAGTCTCCAGGCGGTGCGGCGAAATGCCAAAAAAGTTATGGTAGCCAACATCAGATTTACATGATGCCAAGGCGCTGGCAGGGATTGGATAAAACTAACTTGCAAAAACCCAATGATAAAGATAATTCCAATAATAAAAATTTTATGCCACATATTATTCAGTGACTATGACTGATACGATGCTCGGCTCACTTAACTGCACTAAAGGCCTAACGTAAGCTGTTTGGAAGAATTCATTAGTTTTTTTCTCAACTCTTTCAATTTCACCAACAATTAAACCCGCCGGGACGAATGGATCAAGGCCTGAAGTAACTACAATTTGACCAGGCTCAATTTCAACATCGCCGGGAATTAACTCAACTTTAGTCGACAATCCAAAAGAACCCTCCAGCACCCCCACCGTCTGGCCATTATTTTGAATACTTACTGCTACCTTGCTTAATTGATCAGAAATTAATCTGATGTTACTAATACTTTTTTGCACCGCGGCAACCTTACCAAGAAGTAAACCGTCGCCGAATATCACCGGCATACCTGGCTTAATGCCATCAGCCGACCCACGATCAATAATTACTTGATCAAATGCACGATCGATGCCTCGGCTCAAAATTGCAGCAGTCACATAATTAAACTGATAATTTTGGGTAAAATTTAACTGCTGGCGCAATAATTCATTTTCCTCAACTTGAGTCCTTAAAACGGCATTTTCAATTTTTAAATTCCTCACCTCTTCAATTAAAAGTTCATTCTCCAAAGCTAAATCTGGCTGGCCAAGGTCCTTAGGAGAAGAAGAAAAAACATTGCTGGCCTGAAAAAAAATTTTATTAATTGGTGAAATAACGGGATTTAAAATCGTAATGCCACGAAGCAAAAATAAAATGGCTCCGGCTACAATAATAGCGAACGGAATAAAAATTCTGGAATTAACTTGTCCCACAACCGGAAAACGCATGAGTTTATCTTATAAAACCATCCTCTTTAGAACTTGATGGGATAGTTACTTCTTTGAGCAAAGACTCATCAGATAAAATGATACCCATTCCGCGGACACCGCAAGTAGTAGGATCTTCAATAACTTTAACTGGAATTTTGGTTGCTTTCATAATCGCTTCAGATAAACCATTCAGTAATGACCCGCCGCCGGTCAGCACTATGCCGCGTTTATAAATATCAGCGATAAGTTCAGGTGGCGTTAACTCCAATGTATCTTTTATATTATCAATTATAGTTTTAACCGACCGCTCTAAGGTCTGCAAAATTTGTTGGCCAGAAACTGTTATTTCTTTGGGTAGGCCGCTGACTAAATCTCGACCCTGTAATTTTAATTCATGACTGCTCATAGGCGATTCAGCTTCGGTGGCGCGAGACAAATCGATTTTAGCCTGCTCTGCAACTCTTTCGCCAATAATGATTTTGAATTCGTTCCTAGCAAAATTTACGATATCTTGGTTCATGTCTTCTCCGGCCATGCGGATGGATTTCCAAGCAACTACGCCAGAAAGTGATATCACCGCAATTTCAGTTAACCCGCCGCCAATGCACACTATCATATTGCCGCTAGCGTCCTGAATTGGCAGCCTGGCGCCAATTGCGTTGGCAATAATATTTTCTACCATATAAACATCTTTCGCCCCGGCTGAGACGACCGAATCTTCCACTGCTTTTTTCTCAACTTCGGTCACATCAAGCGGAATTCCAACGACCACGCGAGGACGGCCAAAAAACCCAAATTGCTGGCGGTTAATTTTATCCATAAAATACTTCAGCATTTTTTCTGTAATCTCAAAATCTGAAATCACACCGTCAACTAGGGGCTTAGAGATAATAATATGTGGCGGCACTTTGCCCACCATCCGAGCGGCTTCTTCGCCAACGGATAAAATTTGATCAGTTTTAGTATTAACCGCTACGATTGAAGCTTCATTAACAACCACACCTTTGTCTGCCACGAAAATCAAAGTATGAGAAGTTCCTAAATCAATTGCAATATCTTTCGATAAGGTTTTAAACAATCGGCCAAACATAAATTAAGGCGCTAATTCTATCAACTGTTTTTCAGTTTTGAGTTGTGTTTTGCCAGTTTGTCTATTTTTGACTTCAATTTTATTACCAGTTTTATTAGAAATAACCGCTCGATAAGGAAAACCAAGCAAGTCAGCGTCACTAAATTTCACTCCCGGCGATGCATCGACCCGGTCATCAACTAAAACATCTATGCCATTTTTAATTAAAGATTGAGCCAACTTTACAGCTTTTTGTTTTTTGGTCAAATCAATTAAGTAAACCTGAAAAGGCGCTAGTGATTTTGGCCATACAATGCCGTTAGCGTCGTGTAATGTTTCTACTACTGCACCCATTAATCGGCTTATCCCCAAGCCGTAACAACCCATTATGACTGGCTTTTCTGCGCCATTTTTATCAACGTAATTCAAGCCAAAAGGCGACGAATACTTGGTGCCAAGCTTGAAAATATTGCCAACTTCAATGGCTCGGTCTTCATTAAGTTTCAAATTCCCGCATTCAGGGCATTGATTTCTAATCTCGGATAAAATCTCCTTATTAACCGCTATTGAACATTTGCGGCAAGTAAAAATTGTATCCTCGCCAAACTTTGTAACCGTTTGAAATTCGTGTGAGTACTTAGAAAATGTACCGCCAGAAGCAAAAGTTAAAACCGTTTGCTGGCCTAAGCCAACTCGCTTGAATACATTCATGTAGGCGGTTTGCGATTTCTTATAATATTTTTCTAAATCATCTTCGTCCGTATGAAACGAATACAGATCTTTCATAATAAATTCTCGGCCCCGCAACAAGCCGGCCTTAGCCCTCAACTCATTGCGAAATTTAGTTTGAATTTGATAAATATACAATGGCAGGTCTTTATAAGAATTAACGTATTGTCTAACGAGCGGCGAAAGCACTTCTTCATGCGTCGCACCCAAGCCGTAATGTTTTCGGTCAGCACCGGCCACTCTAAATAAGACATCTAAATCTTCCCACCGGCCCGTTTTTTTCCAATTCGCATCCGGGATTAAGGCCGGCATTAAAATCTCTTGCCCCCCTATGCCGTTCATCTCTTCCCGAACAATCTTTTCGATTTTTTGAATTACGCGTAAGCCCATAGGCAAATACGAATATACGCCGGGGGCTAACTTATTGATGTACCCTGCCCGAATCAAAAGCTGGGCGTTCAGGCTTACCTCGTCACGAGGCACTTCTTTAGTAGTTTTTGTGAATAATTGGCTAACTTTCATAATTTATTTAAAGCAACTCGTCAACTGTCCTTTAATATATTGCGCTTCTTGATCTACCACTGGCCCGGAATATTCGCCAGCGTGGGCGGCGCTCCCAGAGTAGCTTGGCTGTTTTTGGTCTAAGTGTAAATCCATAATTGTTTTGTCGTCTGTTAAAACATCAATATATAAATGAAAATGCGGATAATCAGACCGGCCGACTCGGCGGATAAAACTCCTCTTGCGCGGATCAATCCGCTTGGGAACCGCGTAGCCAATCCCTCTCATCAGGGTAGTAATATTTTGATTACACCGGCCTTTAAACTCTAACTTCATCGTTATAATAATCCGGCAAAAGACTGCCACCAAGATGAGAACTTATCGCCAAATTTACTAATGTCGCGCACAGTCACAAGTAAAACTAATAACATCAGGATAAAAAAGCCGATGTTATGGGCAATGGTTTCAGTTTTAATATCAATCGGCTTGCCTTTGAGTTTACCTAAAATCAAAAAGAAAACTCGCCCGCCGTCCAAGGCCGGGAATGGCAAAAAATTTATAATCGCCAAATTCAAAGACAACAAGGCGGCAAATTGTAAAACATATAAAAACCCCAATCTAGCAACCTGGCCCGTGATAACCGCGATGCCAACCGGGCCGGAAATATCCACGGTTACACCGTGGCCACTAACCAAGCTGACAAACAATTCATAAAAAGCCACAATTATTAACCAAAACAAGTTGATGGTTGTAACAATGCCATTCCATAAAGCTAAGTGGACAGGATAAGAAACTAAAGCCACATTAACTAGGCCAACCCCAATCCCGCCGCGGCCAGTCTCCTCCAAAATTTCAGGAGTGATAGACTGAGTAATGGTTTCGTCCCCGCGCCGGATAGTGACGACCACTTCTTGCCCAATTTTACTGTCCAAATAATCTTGTATCTCATCAAGGGTGGATATCGTTAGGCCGTCAACACTAGCAATAGTATCCCCAAGCACTATCCCTTGCCGTGACGCTGGCAACCCTTCAACTACTTCGATAATTTGAATGCGCTCATCTTTGATGTTTGCGCTTGGCGGGATGCTTTTATCTATCACTTGCGGCAAACCAATCAAAAATCCAAGGCTAATTAAAAATACTGTTAACACCAAATTCATTAAAACGCCGGCCGAAATAATCCAAATTCGCCGGCCGACACTGCGAGAGGCAAAACTATCCGGGTCAGATTCGCTTTCCCCTTGTTCACCTTTAATTCTGACAAATCCGCCCAAAGGCAACCAATTAAAAGAATAGATGGTGGAATCAGCTTGAGCAACTTTTCGCCCAACAGCCTTCCAGCGGCCATCTTTAGCTTTATAAATGCCAATTGCCCGGGGAGGGAAACCAAAACCAAATTCCTCAACCTTGATGCCGGCTCTTCTGGCAGTTATAAAATGCCCCCATTCATGCACCAGGACCAAAACCGCCAAAATGGCAATAAAAATGATAATTGTTACTAACATTAAATTGACATTATTTCTTTCTCTTTTTTATCTCCCATCTCCTTAATCTTATCGTTATATTCCTTGGTCACTTTATCAAGCTCTTCTAAGGCTGTAAATTTTTCATCTTCACCAATGTGCTTGTCTTTTTCTTGTTTTTGAATTTCCTCTTTTAAGGCATCTCGTTTTTGGCGGATAGTGATTTTGGTTTGTTCTAGTTTCTCATTCATTTTCTTAGTAATTTCAATCCTTGCTTCTTCAGTCAAAGTTGGTATGACAATTCTAATAAGTTCGCCCTCATTGACAGGATTAAAACCTTGATCTGACGTGGTGATAGCTTTTTCAATTTCTTTAATTTGATTTTTATCCCACGGTTGAATTGTGATGCAACGTGCCTCAGGTACAGAGATTGTGGCCATTTGTTTAATGGGCAATTTGACGCCATAAGAGTCAACTAAAATTTCCTCCACCGCCGCTGGATTTGCCCGACCGGTTCTAATCTTGCTTAATTCTGTTTTTAAATGCTCAATCGCTTGGTCAAACGCTTGGCTGGCTTTTTGTCTAATATTATTCATATTATTGGGCTTGAGCGCCTAAATAAATGATATTGGAATCGTTCGGATCAACTTCTAAATCAATCGCACGGGCCGAGGTGGGCAGCTGTGAGGTTATCCAGTTACGGCCGCCGTCAATTGTTTTATAAAATGTCGTGGCCGTGCCATAGTATATTTCCTGGCTGTTGTCCGGGCTTACGGCGATAGAAAAAATTTCTGTGCTTAGTTGCGGCGTGATTAAATCAAAAGTTTCCCACGTTTCGCCACCGTTAAATGACTGGTGAATGCCGTAGCGCGTTACTAATAGTAAGCCATTGGGCACCGACGGGAAAAACACCATCCTGCGATATTCGTTTGCGCCAGAATATTTTTTCAAATCCAAATTAATTGAATTTGACCAGATAACACCGCCATCGGAGCTTTTGAGCAAACCTAAATTTCTGGTACCGACATAAATAACATTTGAATTCCGCGGGTCAACTAATATATCTAATATGGCATTATTAACTCGATTAATAGTGGTCCAAGAATAACCAAAATCAGTGCTTTTAATTATCTCGCCGTTATCAGTTCCGGCGTACACTACACCGCTCAAATTAGGGTCAGTCGCTACCGCAGTAACTATTTTTGACGGCCGCGAATCCACAAAGCTGTCTCTAAAACTACGGTTACAATCAGTTGATTTAATTACTTTATTAGCATAGGCTAAATAAATATTACAATTGTCCTGAAAATCAATAGCTAAATCTCGTACCGCGCCAACATTGTAAGACTGCGGTTGCTGCCAACTCTCACCTCGGTCATAAGAATATAAATAACCGTCCGCGTCGGTTGTAATGTACAACCCACGTTCGTCCCGAGGATCAAGCTCAAGTTCGGTTACGCTGACTTCGGTAATGCTACCCAGCCCTTGGGGGGAAATAAAAGTGTCTTTTTTAACCCAAGTTTGACCTTTATCAATAGACATCCACACTCCCGCGTCAACTGCTTGAGGGGCTTCTCGCCTGGAACCAAGCGCCAAACTGCAGCCGCTGAAAATTAATGCGCTCAAAAATAAAATGATTGAAAGTTTTTTTGGCATAGTTTTTTATATCAAATTGATAATTGCGTTTTCTAACACCAACTGTGGGTTAGCATTATTTTTTAACATTCTTTTCAAATTTTCCAAAGCTCCAATCTTAAGCATTAATCGCCGGGTAGTAACTTGATGGCTTAGTTTTTCTAACGCGGGGAGCAAGCCGTAATGATGAACATATTTTGGCCCAATGATTTGTAAATGAAGTAAATCTCTCAAGACCAACTGCCATACATTTATTTCTTTTAAGGCGCTAATGGATTTTGCGGTATAATTTTGGCCATTCTTTTTTAGCAGTTCTGATACGTAGTTCAAACGCTCAGCAATCGTCTTGTCCAAAACATTAATAAAACTAATAGCCACCGCAAGTTGGAGTTCGTAGAATTCTTGATTGCGAAAAAACTTATTCGCCATCCCCGGACGGCCGGAAGCTAAATGCGCCATAGCTTCGGCTTTATCCTTGCTCACCCCCTGCTCATTAAGCCAACCAACAATTAGCTTTTGCGGCACTGGCCGAAAAGATAAAACTTGGCAGCGTGAAATTATAGTCGGCAATAAATTGTGATAATCACTTGCTACTAATACAATAACAGTCTCCCCGCTTGGCTCTTCTAATAATTTGAGCAAACTATTAGCCGCTTCAACCGATAAAGCCTCAGCCTGATTAATAACCGCCACCTTATAAGTTTGGTGAAAAGAATACTTTCCCAATTTGTCCTTTAATCGCTTGATTTGCCCGATGGATATATTCTTTTTTAAATGGCCGGTTTTATCATCTAACTCGGGCTCAACCCACTCAATATCAGGAAAAACGTGTTTTTTGACTTGCTCGCAAGCCGGGCACGACATGCATGGCAATTTAGTTTGTGATTGGCAAAAAATTGAGGCCAAAAAGTATCTTAGTGTTGTTTTTTTACCAATGCCTTGTGGCCCGGAAAAAATAAAACCATGGGCCAAGCTATGGTTTTGAATACCGGTTTGCAAATAATGGATAATGTTTTCGTGTCCGATCACCGGCCAGTTAAAACTACCTGATTTCATCGCTTTATTGTACCACAAAATCCTTATTTTGCAAGCCCTTCAGATACACAATAAATGTGAGAATTAAACTTACTCTTCTGAAGTCTCGTAAACAGATCCTTTAGTTTCATTATTCCAACGTTCGACAGAAGAGCGCAAATTCTTTTCCGCCCGCTCACTGAATTTGCCTTTAAAAATTGTTTCTACAATACGGAAAAATCCTTTGCCTCGGCCACCATCACGTGATAATTCTATAGCTACCCGCAAAGTAAACGCTGCGTTTTCGTCGAGGTAATTCCCAAATTCGATAATTTGCCCATTCTCAGCGTCAGCATAACCATTTGCGGCGGCGCAAGGATATTTTTCACCATCTATTTCAACACTCCCCGCATTCCCGCCAAATGACTCAGAATGTAAAAGCTTAAACATCTCTGTATTCATTTTATCAAAATTAGAAGCTATAATTCCTTCGTTAATTTCTTGCGATTCTTTGTCGAAACCGCCAGTTGAATTTTCTATTCCATTCCTGTTGTTTTCCATCTTAGATTTCTAAATTTATCGCATCGCTAAAATTGATCGTTTATAACTTTCAAGATTTTCCAAGGCAATACCGGTGCCTTTGGCGACGCAAATCAATGGTTCGTCGGCAACATAGACCGGCACGTTTGTTGCGCGCTGAATCAATTGATCAATATTTCGAAGCTGGCTTGAGCCGCCGGTCATAATAATGCCTTTATCAATGATATCGGCTGAAAGCTCAGGCGGGGTTTTGTGTAACACATCTTTCACCGCCGCAATAATGCCCTCTAATTCATTTTGGATGCCTTCAGAGACATCGTCGGAAGTAATGCGTATAGTCTTTGGCAAACCAGAAATGGCGTCACGGCCACGAACATCCATGCTTAGACGATCTTCTAAATACATGGCAGAACCGATTTCAATTTTTATTCTTTCCGCCGTTCTCTCACCAATATTTAAACCGTAAGTTCTGCGGATATACTCAACTATCGCTGCATCAAAATGATTGCCGCCAATCCTAACTGATGTCGCTGCCACAATCCCACCCAAAGATATAACCGCCATCTCTGACGTGCCACCGCCAATATCTATAACCATATGGCCAGAAGGACTGCCAATTGGGATGTCCGCGCCAATTGCCGCCACAATTGGTTCCTTAATAATGTAAGCCGCTTTTGCGCCGGCGGCAATTGTCGCGTCAATTACTGCTCGGCGCTCAGTTGAAGTAATCCCCGCCGGAACCGCCACCATCACTTCCGGCCGGAAGAGACGAATGCCGCCCAAAGCTTTATTCACAAAGTAACGCAACATAGCAGCTGTGGTTTTATAATCCGCAATGACGCCATCTTTTAGCGGCCGCATCGCGGTAATCGTGTCTGGCGTGCGTCCAAGCATAGCTCTGGCCTCTTCGCCCACCGCTAAAATCTTTTTATCAATCGTTGATACGGCTACCACTGACGGTTCATTAATAACTACGCCGCGCTTTGGAATAAAAACTAAAGTATTCGTTGTTCCCAAATCAATACCAATTTTTTTTATCATTTTCATACTTGTCGGGGCAAAGCTTTACCTTTATATTTCATAAAATACTTAATGGCTGAATATATATGAATACGAGTCGGTTTATCAAATAAACTTTTGAGTCCTAAATTTTTGGCCGACAACCGCTGGTAATAATGTACGACTTCAGCTTCAGGGAAGTACACCACTTTGTAACCAATTTCCCAGCAACGGCGGCTTAAGTCTGTATCTTCCAAGTACATAAAAAACCTCTCATCAAAATAATTTAATTTTTGTAAAACTTCGACTCTTATCATGATACACGCGGCCAACAGCCAATCCACATCTTTGGTATTATTATGATCCCAGTCCATCATGGTAAAGCGGCGCAATTCTTTTTTGCCAAAACTGGCCCTCCCCAAGACGGTCCTACGATACACCCAAGTCATTGGGTGAGGAAAGCGGTAACTTGAATATTGCAAAGTGCGATCAGGATTTAACAGCTTAGGGCCAACAATACCTACGTTACTATGCTGATTTAAATATTGCGCTAATTTGTCGACGGCCCCTTCCAGTAGCACAATGTCAGGATTCATAACTAAGACATACTTGCCCCGGGCTTGCCGTAAACCTTTATTATTGCCCTTAGCAAAACCATCGTTTGATTGATTGATAATTAAATTAATATCCTTTATTTGCCTTAAAATCGCTAAATCCCTCTCACCTGAGTTATTATCAACCACAATTATTTCATAACTCACCTGTGGACTAATCGACCGAATGCCCTTAATGCATTGCGCTACCAGTTTCGCTGTCTTATAATTTAATATAACAATACTAACATCCATATTATTTGAACCAACGGCGTATTTTCGCGGGTGAAATTTGTTGATGAGATTTAATAATCCGACGGCTACTTATGGCGGTGGGTAATGCCTTAAAAAACATGCGGACGCTTTTAAAAAGTAACCCTGGGTCAAAAAATAAACTGTATCCCAACATCATGATATTGCGGCCGATAATCCATGGCAAATGTTTTAAAAAGTTTTGCCAGTCATCATTTTTAATGAGCACAAGTTGGTTATTCGTTAACGAATGCAACTTCATTAAAAAAGAAGCTTGCCGCCGATTAGCGACCACCGCCCTGACTGATTCATTAGCCGCCCGCTTAAACGAACGGAAATGCCAACCAACAGCAGCTGGAATAAACCAATGGTCAAAACCATAAAGTAACATTCGCCATGATAGATCAAAATCTTCCTTATACGCAAAAAATGTTTCGTCAAAGTACTGACCACGAACGGCGATTTGATCAAGCACATCTTTGGAAAAAAGCACACATGCTCCGGTAAAGCCGAACACTTCCCGTTCGGTGTTATACTGAGGCGCATCAGACTCGCCTTCTCCCCTATTTTGCACTTGCCGGCTTTTAAAAACCTCTAAGCCTGCCGCATCCAGCTTATCAGATTTAATAAACTCTTTCAAGTTACTGCCTTGACTTTCTGGGTCAATATCTTGAACAAATAATGTGTACAGTTTTGGGCTCCAGCTTCCGGCTTGCGGATGTCGATCAGTCGCCTTGACTAATTGCTTGACCGCATCTTGATGCATGATAACATCATGATTCATGATTAAAACTAAATCTGTTCTCGCTAGTTTCATGCCCTGATTGTACGCTTTGGCAAAGCCCAAGTTTCTAAAATTTTGCAATATTCTTACTTGCGGAAAATCTGTCCGGATAATTTTTACAGTTTCGTCGATTGATCCGTTATCAATAACTAAAATTGTAACGTCTTTATAAGTTTGCTCTATAATTGACTGCAAAACGTCTTGGATGTACCGTTCAGAATTCCAAACCACAATTACCACAGTCACAGATTTTTGTTTAAGTGCCGGCATGCTACTTTTTTTCACTCACCCAAAAACCCAATCTAAATTTACCCCCCAGCATCAATCGTGTTTGAGCGTCTACAGCTGGCACTGAACCAAATAAAATTAACGTTACTGGCACCATTAACCATTGGAAAACCATCACCACGTAATTTCCCCAATGATAGCCCTTGGGCTTAGGTGGCAATAAAAAAGCAAATATGACCGAAGACGCCAGTAGTCCGATTAAGGCCGAACGCATTAAAAAAGATAAAGTATCCGGAGTATTTTGAAATAAGGTAGTCGTTCTTATGGTCTCAGAAGCTACCCATAGAGGCAGGTAACCGCCGATAAAAATAATAATTGGTGCTGTTGCCCATGAGTAAACGCCTTCCGTTTGGTTCCAAATATAATGGAATTTTTTCCAAAATGGGATAGAACGGCCGGGTGCGTTTTTACCGTAAAAGTTCTTAAACATATACGGGAAATGTTCTGCCCCCCAAGCCCAACGACGCATTTGCTTGTATTGGTTCATGATACTTTTGCGCCAATTTCCAATTTCTACCGTATTCATAAATAGCGGAATATAAACTGGTTCAACCTTGTAATTCCCCTGGTAATGAACAAAGCATTGTAAAAAAATCCGAGAGTCTTCAGTCACGATTGTTTTGTCCCAAAAACCAACATCAGCTAAGGCTTTAAAGCTCATGCTGTGCGACGAAAAAGTAAACAACCTCTCCGGCCGTGATAAATCAGTCAGAAGCCAAAAAGTCGTTGAGCTTGCGACCACTCGGACCACCGGATTAGATTCCCAGATATTATTATTGTAAACAGCCACCGGTTGGAAGCTGGCATGAGTCGGGTCAGGATGTTTTATATACTGATAAGTTAAGGCGGCAAAATATTGCGGGTGAGGCCGAGTATCCACATCGAAACTAGAAACAATGACTTGACTGTAATCTAGTTTGCGGTCGTCAATGATCCGCTTGACTTTGTGGCCGGCATAGTGAATGTTAGAACCTTTACCCGGAATTTCACCTGGTAAATCCTTTGGGTGGATGGTAATTACAAAATCGTGAAATTGATGTTCAAACTTTTGCCGCATGTCTTGAGAAATTTGACTAAATCTCTCAATATCCCGCTCTTCCCCAGCGAGTACCAACATCATTTTAGATTTGTCGTAATAACAATCAACTATACTTTGGATAGAAGCCTCCACTACCGAAGCCGGTTCTTTGTAGGTTGGTAAAAAGACAACATGGAAATAATCCCGATAATCTTTATCTTTAAAATCTTGAAGCCTCTGCCAGTAATTATGTTGCTGATTTTTTACATAACGATTCCATGAGGTCAACATGAATATCAACAAATAAATTATTCTAATCACCCAGTAAACATCAAAAATAATAATAAAATAAATCGCCCACAATGGTCGATATAGCGACATAGAAAACACCGCAATAAATGTCGCCCATACCAAAAAGCCGGGAATAATTTCTAAGACTTTGGTTTTTATTGGCACCCTCATTGTTTCTCAACTTTAGCGGCAGCCAAGCGATAGTTACAATAATCGCAGTCAGGTGAAGCCTTAGGAATATGTTTACTTTCCAAACATTTTTTAGCCTCCAATAAAACATCCTCCACCCAAGAATCATCACCTGTATAAGGTATTAAATTTATATCAAATTCTAATTTACCGTCAAAAGCTTTGGCGTCTCGCTTACCATTAACATAAACAAAATAGCCTGTATTATTAACCTTAAAGCCATTTTGACGTAATAACCATTGGTATACTTCCATCTGGCGCTTGTAGCTGTTTTGCCATTCGGCATCAATGCTAATCGGACCATCTTTAGAAGTGGCTTTATAATCAACCACGATTAATTCGTCTTGTGGGTTAATCCAAATATCATCAACCGCCCCAAAGACTAAAAAGTTAGTCGGCGCATGCAAAAACTGCACGCCAGTAAAATTATCCCTCCATTGATCTAAGTTGGAATTTTGGTATGGCACGGCATCAACTTTGTAATGTTTCATTAAGGGATGCTTCTCATTTTTAGCACGGTGTAAATCAAATTCTTTTTTCAGTAAATGATCCACCGCCGAGTTTAAGTTAAATGGAAAACCCGGCGGCTGGTCAACGCCCAAACGGCGATCTAAATAAAAACATCGCTGACAATTAATAAAATTTTCAAGCCGGGTACGACTTAGCTTAAATGGTACTTTGGATTTTGTATCGTAAAGATTGCGGTCACGCTTTTTGTAAGCCATAAACTTCGTTATTATACCATAAATACACTTTTTTAACGTAGCCTGAAGTAAGTGCTATCTTAATCTAATTTATGATAAAAATCAAAGATTTGACTTTTTTAAACTAGCGCGGTATACAACTAATAGCCGCAACCAGTAGGAGGCCACAATGAGCGATTTGCTTTACAAAATACCAGAAGGCTGGCGCGGGTTCGGTGATGAGGTCAGACGGCAAGTAGCTGAGCTCGTGAAAGCAAGCAAGCGCGCGCGAAAAGAGGTAGTCACAGGTGAGGACCTAATAGGGCGCAAGCCCTGCCCAGATTATGCGGACATGGAATATCCTGACTTCGTTAAAGAAGTCGCAGTCAGCACAATCTGCCGCTTTAGGAATATCACCGCCGATGAAATCCCAAGCGACGTCATCAGCTCAATCGTCCGCTACGTCTGCAGTCAAACTGGCGGGCGATGGATGCGCGAGCCAAGAAGCGCAAAGATTTCGCCACCTCCAGCTGACCCATAGCCCCGGTTAGCCGACATGGTCCAGTCGACCATGGCGGAGCCGGGGTGCAGTTTATATTCAAGCTAGCGAGGAGAAAAATTACGCGATCTCATCGCTTTTATCTCATCTACCATATCTGAAGCTAAATATGAGTAACCTTTGTGTTTTTTAAAAAGAATATCACCAATCAGCCCATTAAAAAATGTAGCATTGATAGCTGATTGCAATAAATCTCCGCTTTGAGCTAAAAAACCCACGGCTAGCCCTGCCAAAACATCGCCCGTGCCGCCTTTGGTCATGCCCGGATTACCAGTCTTATTTTTGAAAATTTTGCCCCGCGTGTAAATAGTATCAACCGCCCCCTTTACAATGACTATGTTATATTTTAAATACTTTTGAAAATTACGTTCAGTTAGCTTTGAATTTTTAAGTAATAATTCAAACTCCTTATGATGTGGCGTTAAAATAGCATTATCAACATCTTGTATTCGCACAGCTTTTACAGCGTCAGCATCAATTACCAACGGTTTTAGGCTTCTCCTTAAAAAACCTCTGCAAAACGCTTTTGACTTCAACGAAATGCCGTTACCAATTAATACCACATCATATTTCTGCTCTTCTTTAAGCGCTAAGGGAATATGTCTAGCTGAAAAAAACTCCGTTTTCACTTTGCGGGTTACTAAATTCGGCGTTAAGCAATGGATTGCCCAACCAACTTTTTCCGGACACATTATCGTTACCCAATCAACGCCAGAGCGCAATGCCGCCAGACCCGCCAAAACTACGGCGCCAACGAAGTCGTACGATCCGCCAATCACTAAAACATTGCCATTTTGGCCTTTGTGGCTGGTTCTTTTGCGCTTGGGTAGCATTACTTGTTTTTTGGTTATTATCATAACAGCTAAATGACTTTAACAATAATGTCTCTATTTCTCGGCTTCTCGTCAAAATCAATTAGCACAATTTGCTGCCAGGTGCCAAGTTTTAATTCACCGTTCTCCACTGGTATGCTTTGGTCTGTTCCGATAATTGCCGATTTCATATGCGCGGCTCCGTTTGCGTCACCCCACTTTTGATGATGTTCATAATCAGACTTTTCCGGAGCCCAAGCTTCAAATAGGCTAATCAAGTCATGGATAATCCCCTCCTCATATTCCATCGTTGTAATGGCTGCGGTTGAAGCAGCCACAAAAACTAAAACAATGCCTGATTTAACCTTAGCCCCTGACACCGCCTCAGCTACTTGCGGCGTAATATCAATAAAATCATAGTGGCCTTTTGTCGTAACAGTAAACTTCATTGAAATTGTATTTCAAATTCTTTAAACCCTTTTAATTCACTAACACTATCAACATTTATTTCTCTCACCTGTGCGTGCTTAGGCCCATCGTGGCACCAAGTCACAAATTTACTTAAAGCATTATCACTGCCTTCAACCTCGACATAAACGCTACCGTCCGGCAAATTCTTAATATACCCCTGCAACCCCAGCGAATCCGCCTCGGCTTTAGCGTAATATCTAAACGACACTCCCTGCACCTCACCCTCAATAGTAATTTTTAACCGCTTATTCATTTTTCCATTTTATCGAACAGCCCATTGAGGGACGTTGATGTTTAGGTGGATCCTCAGCATTAACTAAAGCTTTTAAAGCATCACGAAGGCTATGTTGAATCACTTTATCTGGTTCTTGCCAGTTATCATTAATACGCCCATGATAAAAAAGTTTTAAGCCGTTATCATTTTCATATAAATAAACGTCAGGTGTACACTGGGCTTGATAGGACTTAGCCACTTCTTGAGTATCATCCCTTAAGTATGGAAAAGAAATTCCCCACTCTTTTGCCTTATCTTTCATTGCACTAAATGAATCATCGGGATAATTTACTTCGTCGTTTGGATTAATCGCCACAAAAGGTACGCTGGCGCCAAATTCTTTATATAATTCAATTAGTATTGGCAATGATGCTTTAGCGTAAGGACAATGGTTACAAGTAAAAATAACTAATAACCCTTGATGGTTTAAAAAATCTTTTGGTGAATATATTTGACCGTCAGTTGCGGGTAGCTTGAAATCTATTACTTTGGAGCCTATCGGCAATTGGACTGAATACATTAATGCCATATAATAATTATTTTATCAGGATGCGTTTATTTTTAATTACGTGGCCCTCAGAGCGAAGCAAGGCCTCTTTTTCGCCTCTTAGGCCGTTGTATCCGCCTAGGCTATTGTCTGAGTTAATAACCCGATGGCATGGAATATCTGGATCTAAATTAGCGCGCATAATAGTGCCAACCGCCCGAGCAGCCCCTGGTTGGCCGGCTTTTGCGGCCACCGCTTTATAACTTAAGACCCGCCCCCTTGGGATATTGGCTACTACAGATTTAACTTTTTGCGTAAATAAAGTCATATATTCATTGTAATGTAAAACGCTGCAAAAGTGTATATTCAGGGTGCTTTGGCAATAACACTGACTCAAATAATACAACGCTTGTAACGCTTAAATTGCGCTTGAAATCCGGCTGACTTAAATTTATATTATTAGTGTCAACGGAGCTTTTTATCCTTGCCAAAGTTGCGTGCGGGATAGGATTTTTATGGTCATCTTTGCTTGAAAATGCTTTCACCGCGTCACGCATCTGATGAACTAATAGTTTAAAATCATGACTGTATTGAAAAAGCGCCCAAATCATTTTAGCTGGGCGGTTAGGCGGGGCAAAAATGATTGACTCAAATGTAAGATCAAAACTTGTTAGAGAATTTGTTGCCAACCTTAGGCCGTCAATTAGGCTAGGAATGTCGCTCACCTCGACATTACCTAAAAAAGTAACTGTTATGTGAATGTTGCCTGGCACTGTACATTTAATGTCTGCCTGATCCAAAGCATAACAACAATTTGCCAGTTCTTTTTGCCAAGCGCTAGGTATCTCAATGCCTATAAATAACCTCTTACGCATTAAACTAATGCTTGCAAATTTTCTGTTGGGCGGCCCAACACCGCTTTATCCCCCTTTTCTACAATTGGCCGTTGCAATAAGTCCGGATACTTGATCATTAACTTAACCAACTCCTTGTCAGACAAATCCTTTTTAGCCAATTTTAAGTCACGATAAATTGGTTCTTTGGTTCGAAGTAATTTCCCGGCCGGCACACCCATCTTTTTGATCAGCGCTTGAAGTTTCTTTTCAGTCAGCGGCTTTTCATAATAGTTAATCTTTGTGAACTTCAATCCTAAATTTTTTAAAAAAGTATTGGCCATACGGCATTTTGTGCAAGTTGGTTTTTCGTAAATAATAATTTCTGCCATTTATTTAAATATATAATTTTTAAGCTCGTAGATAACATCTTTACGCTCCACCACAATTGGCCAACCGTGGGTTTTAGCGTAATCGGCTAGTGCCCGGTTGGGGTTGAACGCGATTGGCTGGCCAACTAGTTTTAACATTGGAATATCACTTTCAGTATCCCCAACCCCAATTGATTTTGACAAGTTGACTGGCAATTTAGACCAGCTAATAAAATCCTCTAAGACCTTATCTTTATTCAAATATGTGTCTTCGCTAAAAATCCGCCCAGTAAATTTACCCTTTTGGACCTCCAATACCGTGCCATAATAAGTATCAAAACCTTTGTAATCAGCGTATTGTTTCACAATAAAATTTGGTGAGCCAGAAATTGCCAAAATATAATAGCCCTTCTTTTTCAAGTCTTTGATTAAATTCCGTGTGTAAACATAATCACGGTCCTTGTATATCGCAACCACTTTCTTTGCCACATTAAACACCGACGCGTATGTTTTATTTTTAATGTACCTTAGATAGATCTCAATTAGCTTATTGTTATAATCTACAAAGCTTCCGGTGCGATTAAGCCAGGCAGTGTATTCTATTTCAACTTCTTTTTGGGCTGTTTTGGGAAAAACACCCTCCCGGACAAAAGCCCGAATTAATTCAATAAATAAATGCGAGCGGAAAATAGTTCCGTCTATATCAAAAGCTGCGAGTTTAACTTCTTTCCTTGCCGCCATGTTGCAATTGTACCACAAACTAACTCAACCAAAAAAGCCCCGCCGAAGCGGGGCTTTAAAAACATATTTTTAATACAGGTCATTGACACCGGCAATATCGCCTACATTTAAATCTCGCTTCTTGGTCTCGCCCTCGGATGCAAATCGATACATTGATTCATCTATGCAAGTATCATCAGGGTGGCCCAAACCCAAAGCATGCCCAAGTTCATGAACTAATATGTTCTCTAAATCCATTAACGATGAGTCTACGCTCGCGTCGCCCCAACTAAAATCTGAATCGTCAATCACCATATCCCACTCTCTTAACTCTCGACCGCTCGGCGGACCGCTGAAAACACCCCAAGTAATAGTCATGGCGATTGTTCCTGAATTTTCAATTGACCCAAAGTAAACTTCATTTTGTCCATCAGGGCTAAATTCGTCAGCCACAAGCACTGAAGAAGTAGCTGTACCAGTGCCAAAAATATCAAACGTAACTTGGTTGTCCCATTCATTAATACTTTTGCCAAGGGTTGATGTTACAAAAGCTTCGTTCATGCCATCGCTATTTGATGCATTAAAAATATAAGGTTCTGTTGTTTTCCAAGCTGCTCCTTTGGCCAAAGGTGCAAAACATTTTGATGTACCCTTTCCACCGCCGCCGTTATTTTTAGGCCCGCCGGCATGATCAGGTTTAGCATCGTTATTCTTTGGATGTAAAATTGCATACCCTTGAACTACCGTGCCGTCAGCATCTTTTGCCAATCCGAGATCAAAAATGTTTGGCGCAACCTCAACGGCGTGCTCCGGGATAGTCACAGTTGCAACTAATTTATCATTGGGGTTTATAATTTCTGTTGGAATTAAATTGGGTTGGGCAAAAGCAATATTAAATGACCAAGCCAACACTGCTATCCCCGAAGCAGTAGCTAAAATTTTTTTCATATTTATAAATTATAATTATTATGATTTTTGATGCAAGCCCATGATTTCAGCTTGATCAATTATATGTCCCTCCATAGCGCTTTCGGCTATTTGCCTGGCTTCATTTTTACGCAATTTTAAGTTTCTGTCAAGCGCATACAATTTAAAGAAATAACGGTGTTCCCCGTTGGGCTGGCACGGACCGCCATATCCAGACCGACCAAAGCTAACCATTCCATCTACCAAATCTTCAACTTTGAAACTTTCCGCCACCACTGTCACGCTCAGCGGAATATTATAGACTATCCAATGCGACCAAGTACCGCCTTCCGTATCTTAGATTGGATACTTTGGTTGTGTTGAAAAGCTGATTTGGATAACCTAATGTGTTCAACTGCTCTGTTAAATATTATAACAATATAAGCCGATTAGTAATTGCTACGTTATTATCAGACCAACTAAACGTGGCTTGGCTTCTTTTATTGGACTGAGATCAAAAAATAAAACAAGCCCCAAAGATGGCGCTTGTTTTATTTTGATTTAGTTACAGTGAGATTGTGTAAGCAGTGGTAGTCACAGTTTTCTCCAATCCGTCAACCAAATGACCGTTAAACCAGATTTGCTCGCCTGTGGCATCGGCACTCCCGGATATGTTTTTATGATCGTCTGACCATACAAACTTGCCGTTTGTACTTTCTTGCCAAGTATCCGCCGCAACTCCGGTATCATTTCCAATCGCTTCTGCTAAATCACCCAGTAAGCTAACCGACACAAAATCGCCAGCGGCAACTCCACTTACTGTCCCGTGCAGGTAAAATCTCTTAGTCGTCCCGTCGGTAACCTCTAAATACTCTTTACTATCACCATTGTTAAAATTCGGACTGTTAAAAGTAAACGATACCCGGCCACCTTGCGTACCAATATCATCTAAACTTATAGCATCGGCGTCTGATACTTTATCTGCCTCTCCGTCTTGACGTAAATATAAGTTAGAAATGTCAACTCCATCAGAAGTAGTTACATTAAAGCTTGTTCGGTAAAGCATTACCGGTCGTCCTTGACTTGAATCAGCAGTAACTTCAAAACCAAATAACCGAATATCGCCACTAGTTAAGTTTGATGCTGCACCAAGCCGGTTACTAGTAGTCGGCAACGTCACGATTGGCTTAGCTGAATGCAATATTTTTACCGTACTAGTTGGGCTATTGAAGGTACTACTAACTTCTAATCCAGAATCAACTCCCGTGCCAATAATGCCGTCCGATCCGCCAAAGCCAACCCGAAAACTGGCGTTGGGCGTGCCAGGGTTATCTGTACCAGCGGCTGAAATTTCTGCTGTGTCAATTTTTAGAGTCAATGTTTCGCTTGTGCCTTTGACTATCTTTAAGTAATTAGTATCGGCCGGATTATTAGAGAATGGAAAGGTAACCTTGTTGGTTGAAGGGATATTGCCCTCAGTAAGCTTGGAGGCACCGTGATAAATTGTGACATTGCCAATATCCTTATAGTTACCATCCGCCGTACCCGTCTGATTAGCATCTTCAACGTAAACGCTTATCTCATCTAAAACAACATCCTCCAGCTCAGCTGAAATCTTTACACTTTTGACAGTCACGCCAGTAGTGCCAGACAAGACAATTGACTCCTCAACGGCGTTAACATCTTCATTAACAATAGCCCCTGGCGTGGTTGTTGAGCTTTCATCTTGCTGATTACCAAAATCTAAATCCTCATATTCTTCATTTGCTTCCACGTCAACTATGTAGGTTGTTGAAGTGGGTTTAGTTTGCGTCCAGCCTGACTTTTGCTCTTCAGCCACTGTGTAAATTCCTGGCGCTAAATCTTGAAACTTATATTTTCCTTCTGAGTCGGTCAATGCACTAATTGTCGATGATCCTTTGGTTAATTTAATGGTCCAGCCAGATAAGCCTTGCTCGCCGTCGTTCCAAACACCGTTTCCGTTTAAGTCATTAAACTTACTGCCACTTATCTCGGCATCGTCATCGCCGTCATCATCATCCCGGCCGCAAACTCCGAGAGTGTCGCCATGTCGCTCATGGGCAGGCCAGGCATTTGTACTAATTGATAAGGTAACCCCTTTGCTTTCATCGCCTCCAGGGAAATGACAAATTTTTAATTTCTTGCCGTCGAAGATATCTAAATCTTCCAATGGCCGGCACTCTCTCTCAACTTCAACTTTTCGGCTCAACACTTCACCAGACTCTTCGTCAATCTCTTCGACAACTTTTCTAACTATCTTGCAACGCTTAGTGTGTGAGCGGAGTGCCCTTATTGTCTTTCCAATGCCGCGATTGTCGTTAATTGTTGGAACGCCCTCAGCATCTTCATCCGGATCATAGTCATCGTCTTCGCCAACATCGCTACCTCGATGATAATGAATAAAAAATACATCCGGAATATCATCTACTAGTTTGGACCAGTCACGTCCAAAATGCCTAACTGCCGCATTTTCATTGACTAGCCAATGCAAAGCGCCATTAGGGCCAATACTATAGACTTTAGGGTCAGATTGAATTTTAACCAGCACTATACCTGGGCGATAACGAACGTTACCCCCCAAAGGGATAGATTGCAGTGTTTCCAAACTTACCTCAACCACAGAATCAAAATTATCAAACCAGCTTTGAAAAATCTTGTTATTCGGAAAAACATAACGTTTGCCATCCGCGGCATAATAATAGACCGTTTCACGGCCCTCTACTTTAATCAGGGAATCAGTTTGTAAATTCTCCAGATCCGTTAAGGCGCCGACATAGGAATAAGGCGCTAAAATTAGACTTAAAGCAACTAAAAATAATGTTATTTTACGCATATTTTTGCATAATAATTAAGCATTAATTATAACGATAAAGTTATTCATAGTGTGACATAAATTAATATTAAATCAAGGGCGTACCAGTCATTTCCATCGGCTTAGGGATATCCATAACTTTTAAGATTGTTGGCGCTACATCCGCCAGCATCCCAGCCGGAGTTAAAAGGCTTAAATCCCTATCGGAAACCTTCTGGCCAAACTGAGCCGCTTGGCCTTTATATTCATTTCCTACAATTATAAATGGCACCGGGTTGGTGCTATGCTCCTTGTCAATTTCTCCCGTTTGCAAATTAATCAGTTCTTCAGCATTACCGTGATCGGCTGTAATAAAAACTACCCCGTTAATTGACAAATAATATTTAACAATTACCCCAATCGCTTTATCAACTGCCTCGACGGCTTGAATGCTGGCCTTTAAATTTCCAGTATGGGCAACCATGTCAGGGTTAGCGAAGTTAACAACAGTAAATTTATATTTTTGTTCATTCACCGCGCGCAAAACTTTCTCAGTCAATTCGAAAGCGGACATTTCTGGTTTTTCATCATACGTGGGAACACTTGGTGAAGGCACCAGTAACCTTGTTTCTCCATTATACTCTTTTTCATTCCCGCCATTGAAAAAATAAGTCACATGCGCGTATTTTTCAGTTTCAGCCGCGTGGAGTTGGCCGACACCAGCATCAGCCAAAACTTTAGCCAAAGGAGTTTTAATAAGTTCTGGCGGGAAGGCTACTTTGCATGGCAATCCTGATTCATATTCTGTCATTGACACAAAGAATAAACCACGCAAAAAGTTAGGCCGCTTAAACTCTTTAAAATCAGGCAAGATAAAAGCTTTGGTGATTTGCCTAGCGCGGTCCGCCCGATAATTAAAAAAAATTAACGCGTCTTCAGGCTTTACGGGTGTCGCATTTTGACTAATTACTGTTGGCTTTAACTGCTCATCATATATTTCTTGTTTATATGATTGTTCAATCGCGGTAATTGGATCGTCAAAATTACTTTCACTTTGGCCAAACGCAATAGCGTTATAGGCCAAGGCAGTTCTATCCCAATTGTTATTTCTGTCCATACTGTAATACCGTCCGCTCAAAGTAGCAATTTTGCCAAAACCAAGCTCATCTAGCTTAGCTTTTAATTTTTTAACAAAGTCTAGTCCGCCGTCTCGCTTGGTGTCGCGTCCATCTAAAATAACGTGAATTACCACATTATTTATTTGCAGTTGCTGGCAAAGGTCAAGTATCGCGTACAAATGGCTTTGGTGGCTATGTACTCCCCCGTTGGACAATAACCCCATTAAATGCAAGGTTGAGTTAGAAGCCTTAACTTTGTTTAACGCCTCTAAAATAGCTTTATTTTGAAAAAAATCACCGTCAATAATAGACTTATTAATGCGCGGTAATATCTGATAGATAATTTTGCCGGAGCCTAAATTCAAATGGCCAACCTCAGAATTTCCCATCTCTCCCCACGAAAGTCCGACTGATTCCCCGGACGCCTGGATAGTTAAGGTCGGATAATTGGTCACTAAATGATCCATGACTGGCGTTTTGGCTAAAGCTATAGCGTTGCCCCTAGATGGCGGGGCTACCCCCCAACCGTCTAAACTAATTAACATAACTAAACGCTGTTTGGCCATAATTTATTTAACCAACCCTGAGCGGGTCATTTCTTTTGGTTTTTTAATGTCTAGAATTTTTAAAATTGTTGGCGCGACATCTGCCAAAACGCCCTTCCCTTTAAGCTTGAATTTTTTAGGTGAAACTATAATCAATGGCACAGGATTGGAAGTATGTTCGGTTCTTACCTCGCTGGTTTTTAAATCAAACATTTTTTCAATGTTGCCATGGTCGGCGGTTATCACTAATGTTCCGCCAGCTTTTTTGATAACTTTAAAAATCCTCTTAATTGCCGCGTCCACAGATTTAATCGCCACTTGGGCTGCCTTGACATCGCCAGTATGGGCGATCATATCAGCGTTAGCGATATTAGCCACTATCACATCGGCATTTTTAATTTGTTTCAAAATCGTGTTAGTCAACTTGGCAAGTGACATTTTAGGCGCGTCTCTGTAATTTTTTACATTCGGTGATCTAATCTCAACACGCTCTTCATTGGCCACGGATTGTTTATAACCGCCATTAAAAAAGTAAGTCACGTGTGCAAACTTTTCAGACTCACCGATATAAACCTGGCGGTACGGCGACATCACCATTGGGAATGTTTTATTTAAATCCCGGCTTGGATAAGCGGTGGCAACGCTGTCTAAATCAGGACCAAAATCGGTCATGGCTACAAAATACAAATTTTTTAATACCTTCTTGCGAGTAAAACTGCCCGGGTTTTTCTTGGTAAATTCTGTTTGCACAAAGGGTTTAGTTAGTTGTCGTGCCCGGTCGGAACGTAGATTGAAAAAAATTACGGCATCATTATCACTGATGCGTTTAACTGGCTTGCCTCTCGGATGTAACACATAAGGCTGAACAAACTGATCTGGTTCGTTGCGGTTATAACTTTGGGTAATTGCCTCTTCACAGTTTTTAGCCTTCAAACCCTCGCCTATGACCAACGCATTATAAGCAGTTTCTGTTAAATTCCATTTTTTACGCCGATCCATGTAAACTCGCCCCATGACCGTAGCAATCTGCTCGCCATTACGCAATTTACGCAACAGCTGTTCTAATAATTTTAAGGCAGAAAAAGGCGGAGAGTCACGGCCGTCGGTGAACAGATGCAACTTGACGTCTTTAATGCCTTCCAGGCGAGCGAAAGTAATTAAAGCCAATAAATGATCTGGATCAGCATGAGCGCTTTGCTCGTTACTTAACAAACCCATTAAATGCAAAGTTGATCTATTTTTCTTTACATGTTTCACGGCGTTGAGAAATGCCAAGTTTTTAAAAAAAGTGCCATCATTTATAGCATGAGAAATTACGACCGATTCTTGTTCTACAATTCTGCCGGCCCCTAAATTCATATGGCCGGCTTCAGAATTACCGGCCTGGTTGGGCGGTAAGCCCGCGTCCTTGCCCGATGCGCCGAGCTTAGCATGCGGATAATTCTTCCACAGCGCATCAATGGTTGGGGTGGGGGTAAAGCTAATTGGATTTGCTTTACTTGGCGTAGCTATCCCCCAACCGTCTAAAATCAACCAAACTAATGGCCACCCGATTTGCTTATTGCGCTTAGCCATCCGGGTTAAACTTTTAGTTCGTCAGCAATTTGCATTAAACGATTATACTTTGCGCTTCTTTCCGAACGTGACATTGAGCCGGTTTTTATGTATTCAGCCCTTGCCGCAACTGATAAATCGGCGATGAAATCGTCAATCGTTTCCCCGGATCGGTGAGATACTGAAATTTTATAATGATGTTTCCTCGCCGTATCAATAGTTTCAACTGTTTCACTTAAACTGCCTATTTGATTGGGCTTTATCAGTATTGCATTGCCTGCTTTCATCTCAATGCCGCGCTGTAATATTTTTTTGTTAGTAACAAAAAGGTCGTCGCCTACCAAATCAATTTTTTTACCCAGCGCCTTAGTCAGCTTTTGCCAACCCGCCCAATCGTTTTGTGCCAAACCATCTTCCAGGGAGACTATTGGATACTTCTTGGTCATGCGTACCCAGTGATCAATCAACTGGTCAGTCGTCATGGTGCGGCCGTCAGTTTTAAGTACATATCGTTGCTTCCGTTTTTCGTAAAATTCTGAAGTCGCCGGGTCCATGGCAATTTTAACTTGGCTACCGGCGCGATAATCAGCCGCTCCAATGGCCAGCATAATTAACACTAAGGCTTCTTCGTTGCGGTTTAGAGTTGGCGCAAAACCGCCTTCATCCCCAACCGATACTGATTGACCCTTGTTTTTAAGGATACCTTGAAGCGCGTGAAATATTTCAGACCCGCAGCGTATTCGCTCATGAATTCGACGCTGTTGCGGCACTATCATGTGTTCCTGAAAATCAATCGCCCAACCAGCGTGCGCGCCACCATTTACGATATTAATAGTTGGGTATGGCATAGCCCAACCTTTCTGAGACTTAAAAAACTGCTGCCTTAAATAACGATACAGCGGCAAGTCTTTACTTTTGGAGGCGGCTCTGGCAACCGCTAATGATACACTTAAAATGGCATTAGCTCCTAAATGTGATTTATTGTCGGTACCGTCAAGTTCAATCATTAACTGATCTAACTTCTTTTGGGCGTAGGGACTTTGACCAATAATATTTTTAGCAATAACTGTATTAACGTTCTTAACCGCCTTAAGCACGCCCTTACCGTTATAGCGTTTTTTATCTCCATCGCGAAGTTCTAGCGCCTCGGCATCACCGGTTGACGCGCCTGAAGGTACTGCCGCCCAAGCTGATTTACCGTCTGACAACGTGACCGTTGTTTCAACGGTGGGGTTGCCACGAGAATCTAATATCTCCCGGGCTTTAATTGATTTTATCTTAACCATTTAGTATATCTCAAAAGTTACTGTGGCATTCACTACCACTTCATTACTGCCAACTTCAATTTCTGGTGCCGCCCCGCCCAAACCGACCGCTGCGTCGGCATAACTTCTAGCATACACCGGATACGGTTCCGGATAGCCGCCGCTTGATTCTGAAAAAGACACTACTTTCCCAAGCGTCACACCGGCCGCTTCAGCCAATTTTTCAGCTTTTTCTCGCGCTTGAGTAATCGCGGCCAAACGAGCTTCTTGCCGGTATGCTTCTGGATCATCAATAGTGAAATTAATGCCCGAAACATTATTGGCGCCACTTTGGCCGGCAATTTCTAAAATCGTGCTGACCTTTTTCAAATCGCGAATTTTAATAGTTACGTTTTGATCAACATGATATCCGCGCAGTACACGCCCGGTCGGATTGTAGTCATAATTGGGGTAAATATTGTAGTTAGTGGTTTTAATGTCAGCATCTTCAATGCCCTGTGTTTTAAGATCAGCGATAATTTTATTCATTTTCTCAGTATTTTCTTGTTGGGCCGCCGCTACCGTCGAACGTTCTGTCATAAGACCGATTGTCAAAGTGGCAATATCCGGGATGGCCGTTACCTTGCCTTCGCCGCTAATTGATATAGTATGCGGAAACTCCGCTGATTGGCCGATAAAATTGTACGACTTCCATTCGCTTCTAATCTTAACCACTACCAAAACCGACAAAAGTAAAAAGAGCAAGGTCAACAAAGCTAAAGCCGCCTGTTTTAATTTGGTTGGATGCCCCAAATCCATTGTTTCCATATAATTTTTGTTTAATTATTTTTGAGTAATGGGCTTACGGCTGGTAAAGTTTTACCTTCTAAAAATTTCAGCATTGCCGCCCCGCCGGTGGATACATAAATATTTGGTAACTGCGCAAAAGTTTTATTAGAAAATTTTCTAAAGACATCAATCGTTTCGCCCCCGCCAATTACAATTTTTGCGTCTGAGTGCACCAACGCGTGGATTACGCTTTCGGTGCCCTTGGCAAATTGTAAAAATTCAAACACTCCCATTGGTCCGTCCCAAACAATCGTTTTAGCCTCGCGAATAATTGAATCAAACAAGCGAATTGTGTCTGGGCCAATATCTAAAATCCACTCCTTGGGCCCAATGCTGCCAACCGCCTTAGGTACCGCTTTGGCGCCTTTGGTAAATGACTTGCCCACCATCACATCAACCGGGATATGTAATTTAGGATTAGTGAAATTAAAATCTTCCAATTGTTTTACCATGGCAGGCTCAATCAGCGATTTGCCCACGGCGACACCTTGCGCTTTAAGTACCGTATTAACTAACGCCCCGCCAAGTAAAATGTCATCAAATTTTTTTAATAGCTTTTCGACTACTCCCAATTTAGCCGAAATTTTTACGCCGCCAATAATAGCAATCGCCGGACCTTTAGGTTTATTTAACGCACCATTCAATTCATTAATTTCCTCTTCTAATAAAAATCCCGCGTAACTTGGCAAAAATTTAGTAATTGCGGTGGTTGAAGCATGCGGCTTATAATCTTGAGCAAAAGCATCGTTAACGTATATTTCGCCATAGCTAGCCAAGCGTTTAGCAAAAGCCGGATCATTTTCCTCTTCTTCAGGATGGAAGCGCGTGTTTTCTAAAACCAAAATCTCGCCAGGTCTCAAAGCCGCCACGGCTTTTTCCGCCTTTGGACCGACGCAATCGTCAACGTATTTTACCTTGAGTTTTAATGCCTTGGATAAGTAGCGGGCAATTGGATCTAAGCGCCATTTGTCAACAACTTTGCCCCCCGGGCGTTTCAAGTAGGATAAAACCACGATAGAACATTTATTCTTTAAAAGGTGGTCTAAAGTTTTAAAAGTTCTAACAATCCTGAAGTCATCACCAACCTCATAATGTTTACCCACTTTTTCCAAAGTAACCTCATAGGCTGCCCGATAAACAATCCGCCGTCCTTTGAGATTTTTAATATCCCTCATTGTCCTAAGCTCCATAAGTGGTTAAATTATACCATAAAAACACCTGCGCCACTAAAATATCGGCTATCAAGCTTACTTAATAAATAAGGTATTTAAAACTTCCAGGGCTTTATCCAATTGAGGATCGACATCAGTATCTAAATCCTCAATAGTCCTATCAACTTCAATATCTGGCAATATGCCCTCTTCATTAATTGACCGGCCGTTCGGGGTTAACCACTCTGCCACTGTTAACTTGACTGATGAGCCATTATCGAACTCTTTTAAATCTTGTATTGAACCCTTGCCAAACGATTGCATGCCCACAATTGTAGCTTGCTCAAAGTCCTGTAACGCGCCGGCAACAATTTCTGAACCGGACGCCGAACCACCATTGATTAGAACAACGGTCGGAATATCAGCAAAGCGTGCCAAGTTGCGGCCTTCATGCCGAATTTCTGTCCCGTCACTATGCCGCTCAATAACCACTGGACCGGGCCCAACCCACTCGCCCGCTACGGCATTAGCTACATGTAAAAAACCGCCTGGATTTCCGCGCAAATCTAAAACTATGCCATTGACGTTAAGGTTTAAAATCTCTCTTACGATTTGGTTAAAATCGCCCAAAGTGTCTCCATTAAAAAAATGCAGTTCGATTAAAGCAATATTGTTGTCTAGCAACTGCCACTCGACACTATCAAAATCAATAACGTCACGTACGATAGGGACATCGTTAATTTCCAACTCGCCGTTTTTTTGGCGCCCGATCTTTAAGACTACCGTCGTGCCTTTTTTCCCGCGAATGATGCTGACCGCGTAATCCAGCGAAATATCTTGGGTGTCAACATCGTCAATTTGCAAAATATAATCGCCTGATTTTAATCCAGCTCGTTCAGCCGGGGTGTCTCGCACCGGCGCGATAATTACTAACTGATTATTACGAATCCCAATTTCAGCGCCAATGCCCTCAAACTCACCGGATAGTTCATCGGTAAATTCCTTAGATAAATCAGGCGGCAGATAAACAGAGTAAGGGTCCCCTATGGCTGCGACCATACCGCTAATGGCCCCATGAATAAGTTGCGTGTCAAGCAACGCTTCTTTGTCCAAGGCGTTATCTTTTATGTAATCAAATACCTTCCAAAACAAATTAAAATCCACGTCATCAGATAAATATTCCGGCACTTTGTCGTGATTTACAATTTCCCCACTGGAAAAAACTGATATTATTGGCGAGCCGGAAACTTGGCCCCAAGAAAAACCAATAATAAAGGCAAGCGCCAACGCGCTCAAGGCGATAAAAGTAAAATAAACGGTGGGTGGTTGCAACTTTCTCATCTAATCAATGCGCTTTATTTTAGCGCCAACGCTAGCTAGCCGTTGGTCTAAATTTTCATATCCGCGGTCAATTATTTCAACGTCTGCGATAGTTGTTTTGCCTTCTGCCACAAGACCAGCGATAACCATCGTTGCGCCGGCGCGCAAATCTAAAGTTTTTATATTAGTACCCCGTAACTTTGACGGTCCAGCTACAATCACGCGATGTGGATCACAAATTGTGGCATTGGCTCCCATTTTAACTAACTCATTGACATAGCCCAAACGCCCCTCATACAACGGATCGTGAATTAAACTCATCCCTTGGCATTGAGTCGCCAACACGCCGAACGGTGCTTGCAAATCGGTTGGGAAACCAGGATACGGCATAGTTTGCAATTTAAAAGCGCGCAAATTTTTTGATTGCTTAATTTTTAAACTGTCATTTTTTAACTCCCAATTAACCCCAACCTCGCTGGCTTTACTTAAAATGCTATCCAAATATTCCGGCTGTACAGGAGTTAAGCTTAACTCACTTTTAGTTGCCGCCGCTAAGGCTAAAAAAGTGCCGATTTCAATTTGATCAGAAATAACATCAAAGTTATAGCCTTGCAAGCTATCTATGCCCTCAATTATAACAGTGCTGCTATCAAGGGTTTTAATATCAGCGCCCATCTGTTGTAAACACTCAATTAATTTTTGCACATGCGGCTCATGGGCTGCTAGCTTCACAACAGTTTTCCCTTCGGCTAAAACCGCTGCCATTATTATATTCTCTGTCGCGGTAACCGAAAATTCCGACAATACCACTAAGCCGGACTTCATCTTTTTGGCATTCAGTTCGATTGAATCATTAGTTTGATTTGCCTGAATGCCTAACTGGCTAAGGGCCTGCAAATGAGTGTCGATCGGGCGCTTGCCAATAATGCATCCGCCGGGTTCTAAAATTTTCAATTCTTTAAATCTAGATAAAAGCGGTCCAACTAATAAAATTGACGAACGCATTTTTTTGACCGCCGTTTGATTAATGTTTTTAAGATCAGCATGAGCGGCATTAATTGTCAGCTGCCTATCTGCCGTCCATTCAACTTTAACCTTGAGACTTTTCAAAATATCCAGCATTGACTCAACATCACTAATGCGAGGAACGTTATTTAAAATACAATCTTGAGAAGTAAGTAAGGCGGCGGCAATTAAAGGAGTAGCGGCATTTTTCATCCCGCTAATTAATACCTCTCCTTTTAAGGCTTGACCGCCTTCAATTACTAGTGTAGACATAGTATAATAACACGTATCATTCTACATGGAATCTCATTATTATTCAATGGTTATATAGGTTATGTCTAGCCGCAAAGTTAGATTTGTTATCTTTTTAATCGCGGCTGGAATTTTTGTCATTGGCGCGCCGATGATTGTTTTGTATAGCGCTGGCTATAGGTATAATTTTGATGCCGGTAAAATTCAACGAACGGGCAGTTTGTATATTGAAACTCTTCCCACCAAAGTTATTGCGGAATTGAACGGTCAAATTGTAAGCCAAGAAAACCCCGTGCGTATCGATACTCTGTTGCCGGCACGCTATAAGTTAAAACTTGCGCTTGAAGGCTATCACGTCTGGGAAAAAGAAATTGAAATTAAACGTAATTTAACCACCTTTATTAAGGGCGTTCATTTATTTAAAAGTAGTCTTCCGGCGCAAGTCATTGTCGGACAAATTGATTGGGTTAAAAAAATAAATGACGAGGATAGAATTTTATTTACAAAAACCACAAACCTTGGCGTGACAGAGTTTGTTCACTACAATTTACAAACAGAACAAGGGCAAGTTGTTTATGCCACCTCCGCCGGCGAGGCAATTATTGACATTATAACAGCACCAAATGTAAAAAGGGTGGCGATTAATATTAATACCGGCGTTGGGCGCAAAGTGGTTATCATTAATACCGATAATTTAAACTCATTCGAACTTGCCAGTGGAAAAAATAACAAGTGGGAAATTGCTAGGTTCAATAACGCAGACGCTAATATGCTGTTTACTTTTTCAGCCGGCGTTTTAAATCAAATAAATCTAAATGGAGATAGTATCACAAAGATAATGTCTGCCAATATCTTAGACTTTGCAGTGGACGGGGAACAAATTTATTATGTAACTAAAATCGGGGCCACGCCTTATGTTGTTAAAACCACCCTTCAAAAACCAACAGCTGACAATTTAATTCGCTTACCATTGCCAGCAAGTTACTCTTTTAACGGCAGCCCAAGCGCTTACTTACTTTTAAAAAATGATACCAGCGGTGACTTCTTTTTACTGCGTCCAGATATTTTTAGCCAAGATGATGTCGGCGCTGGTATAATTTTTGACGGGCAGGCTAAAAATTTTGCCTGGCCGAATACCAACACTTTAACTTATTTTAGTGATTTTGAAATTTCTCAATATAACATTTCTTCAAGTCAAAACCAATTAATCAACCGTTACGGTGAAATTTTGACTGGAACTGCGGCGTTTAGCGAACCAAAGTATACTTTTTATGTTTTAAACAATCGTCGGCTTAAAGTCATTGATAAAGATACCAGCGGCGGCATTATTGATTTGGACTTAGCCGAGTTCGACTATATTGCTGAGCCTTTTTTTAACAACACCGAAGTTGCGATTTATTTTATTGGTAAGGTCGGCAACCAGCAAGGTTTATACCAACTTAAGATTCAATAAAACCTTAAAAAACAAAAACTATTTTCTCGCGACTAAATTAGCAGCCTTCAATAAAGAATCAAAGCTTTCTCCGCCATCCCCCCACCAGCCCCGAAGGACTTCAAAGGTCATGGTGCCTTGATTAACATAAAAATTATTCACGTCGGTAATTTCTAATTCTCCGCGTTTTGACGGTTTTAACTTCCTGATTACATCCCAAACTTGCGCGTCATACATATAAACTCCAATAACCGCATAGTTAGATTTGGGTTTTTTAGGTTTTTCTTCAATCTTAACTATCTTGTCGGATTTAATTTCCGGCACGCCGAACGATTTAGGATTGTCAACTTCTTTCAAATATATCTTGGCACCTTTGTCTTGCTTCTCAAAGTTTTTTACAGCTTGAGAAATATCATCCTTTAAGATATTATCGCCCAGCATAACTATAACCTTCTCATTGTCTGCGAAATCTTGGCACAAACTTAAGGCTTGAGCAATGCCGCCAGGTTCTTCTTGCACGGCGTAAGAAAAGTGCGCGCCAAATTCTTTACCCGAACGGAGCAATTCCAAAAATTGGCCGGCATGGCCTTTGCCGGAAACTATCATAATATCTTTAATGCCGGCATTGACCAAAGTTTGGATGGGATAATAAATCATCGGCTTATCATACACCGGCAACAAATGTTTGTTGGTGACAGCGGTCAATGGACGCAATCTTGTCCCCTCGCCCCCAGCTAAAATTATTCCTTTCATATTATTTACTGGAATTCTTCCATTCTTTGTGAAACCATTCCATCCCTTCAGTATTTACTCCCGCAGCCCGTAGCTCTTCCATCTGAGCTAAAAAGTCTTGTTCATATCCTCCCGAAAAATATTTATCCATAGCACTTTTGCCTCCATCTTTATCGTTGGCCGAGACAACATCTTCTTGTAACCCATTAGAACTTTGGACAAATTTATCATACAATCGTTCAAGATGTGCAAAACTGCCCCGCCTTGCTTCATTGTAAGCATCATTAAGCTCGGCCATCAATCCATTATCTCCACCCTGGCCAGGGTGTAATTTTTTTGCCAGCTCACGAAACTTCTTTTTCATATCGTCCATAAAAGGTTGCTCTGTCTCTCTCATACTATTTATTTAAATACTCAACTAACGCCTCTTGCCAGGGTCGTAGTGGCTCTAGGCGAGAATCTTTGAGCACGCTCCACTTTGGCCGTTTAGCGTTATTGCCTGGCAATAAAAAAGTAAACCACGGCACGACAATTGCATTTAATTTTAATTCTTTGATAATCGCTTTCGCAAAATTATACCACGTGGTGCCGAAAGGTCCGGCGAAATTTGTCACATGGTAAATACCGTACGGTTTTTCGGTTTCCACAGTCTCTTTCACTTTCTTAGCCAAATCCAAAGTATACGTTGGATTACCATGCTGGTCTATAACAACTTTAAGCCATTTTTGACTCTTTGCCAAGTTTTGAATTGTATCTACAAAATTATGCCCATTTGGACCAAAAAGCCAAGAGGTTCTGATTAAATAATATTTAGCGCCATATTTTTGCAATAATTGTTCGCCTAAATGCTTGGATTTACCATAAGCAGATAACGGTTCCGGCGTATCAAACTCAACATAGCCATCTTTACTCTCGCCGTTAAAAACATAATCAGTGCTAAAGTGAATGAGTATTGACTCAATTGGCTTGCACGCCTGCGCAATATTTCCCACCGCCTCGCCATTAATCTTTTCAGCCAGTTGCGTCTCCTTTTCTGCCTTATTTACGGCAGTATAACCGGCGCAATTAATCACTATATGCGGCCGTAGTTTTTTTATACTTGTTTCTACGGCCGCAGCGTCAGTAATGTCTAATTGGTCACGGTCCCATAAAGTTAAATCATAATTAGAAAAAACCTCGGCGCAGGCAGTGCCGAGCATTCCATTAGCGCCCAAAATTAAAACTTTGGCGCTAATTCCCATATTGCCCTTGGTAATATTTCTGATAATCCCCTGACTTCACTTTTTGCCACCAATTTTGATTAGCTTGATACCACTGTATGGTTTTACTAATGGCTGTCTCAAAACTTTCTTGCGGCTTGTATCCCAATTCCGTACTTGCCTTTGACCAATCAATAGCGTAACGGCGGTCGTGTCCGGGCCGGTCTTTAACAAACTCAATTAAATCTTCGCTTTTCCCTAATTGTTTCAAAATTGTTTTAACCACTTCTATATTGCTCACTCCTTCATCCATGCCGCCGACGCAATAAGTCTCCCCGGCTTTACCTTTTTGCAAAGCTAAGTCAACGGCCCGGCAGTGGTCAGTAACGTAAATCCAATCGCGCATATACAGTCCGTCGCCGTAAATTGGAATCTTTTTATCTTCTAGCGCGTTGGTAATTGCAAGGGCAATAAACTTTTCGGGAAATTGATACGGGCCTAAGTTATTAGAACAATTAGTAATCGTAATCGGTAAGCCATTAGTTACATGATATGCCCGGACTAAATGGTCAGAGGATGCTTTTGATGCCGAATAAGCGCTACTTGGCCGGTACAAACTTTCTTCATTAAACTTATCTTTTGAATCTAAATCCAGTGCGCCAAAGACTTCATCAGTTGAAATATGATGAAAGCGTTTTACTTTATGCTTCAAAGCGGCAGCTAATAAAACTTGGGTGCCAATCACATTAGTTTGTAAAAAAACTTGTGGGCCGGTAATTGAACGGTCAACGTGTGATTCTGCCGCGAAGTGAACTAGCACATCAATACCATTCATGACTTTTTCAACTATTTTAGCATCACAAATATTACCCTTGACGAAGGAGTAATGTTTACTGCCCTCAACTGATTTGAGATTTTCTAAATTGCCGGCGTACGTCAAAGCATCCAGATTAACAATCTGATCTTTTGGGTATTTGGCCATCCAATACAAAATAAAATTGGAACCAATGAATCCTGCGCCGCCTGTTACTAGAAGTTTCATAATTCTCGATTGTCATTGCGAGGAGTGAGCAAGGTGAACGACGTGGCAATCTCAGAGATTGCGACGCTCCACTTCGTTCCGCTCGCAATGACTAATTTATTCATAATTTCAAATGATCCTTAGCTAAATAAAAAGATGCTATATGTGAAAACTTATCGAACTTTGCTGATTTTATCATTTTCTCTAGTTCTGCTCTACTAACAAACTTCGGTTCAGGTATTTCTCCGCCAACCTCGGGAACGGGATCGGCTACCTTTTTCATGCTCTGAGCTAAAAAAACAGTCCCAAAGCCGTTGCCTCCTCTCAATTTCGCAAGCTTGGTCCATTTGTCGGCACTATACCCAGACTCCTCAAGCAATTCTTTTTTTGCGTTCTTTAGTGGGGTTAGGCCCTTTTCCAGCGCGCCACTGACAAACTCCCATGTAAACCTTTGCTGGGTATATCGATATTGCCTAACAATTAAAAACTTCCCCTCATGATAGCCAACGACAGGGGTATATTCAGGTCCAACTATATATCCATAAATGTGCTTCTTCCCGAATGGATTAATAACTTCATCTTCATAAACAACTCCAAAAAACCCCGAATATACTTTTTTACCTTTGATCTTTTTCCACCGACTCATTGTAATTGATTTCTAATAGCCTCCGCCGTACTTTGAACTTCTTCTTGATCGCGATAACCCCCGCCGGGCCACAATTTTAGTCCATCATTTGGGCGCCTTGGGATTAAATGCCAATGTGCATGAAAGACTACTTGGCCCGCGTCAGCACCGTTATTTACTCCTATATTTAACGCCTTTACGTCCAAACCGTCAACAATCGCATGGGCAATTTTTTTTACCCTCACTGCTAATTCTTTCAGAGTATTTTCATCCATGTCTAAAGTGTCAGTCACATGCTCTTTAGGAATCACTAAAGTATGCCCGGGAGTAATTGGCGCAATGTCTAAAAAAGCTAAAAAATTATCGTCTTCGTAAACTTTAGTTGAAGGAATATCACCTGTGACAATTTTACAAAAAATACAATCTGCCATATGTTTTATTAATTCTTACTATTCCCTCTCCCAGTGGGAGAGGGTTGGGTGAGGTTACGAATTTGACTATCCAGCTTTCACATACTCTGCCTCACCGCTTACCTCTCCGTCTCGGAGAGGGTATTATTTACTATTAATATATTCTGCCAATTTCTTAACCGCTTTCGCGCGGGCAGAAAAATCTTTCTTTTGGTTCATAATCTCTGAAGTTACTTTTTCATATCCTGCTGGTATAAAAATGTAATCCCAAGGCATGTCGTCAACTTCTAATGCTTTTGCTTGCGTAGTAATTTGGCCGCGGGAAATTCCGGTAAATAATTTTGGCTCTTGCCTCGGTTGGCAATACCCATACACAGCCTTAAAGTACGCGCCCCTATCTTTGCCCTCTAGTAATTTAAAAATACCCTCATTGCCAATCGTGTTGAAAACAAACTTGGAAAGAGGCCCTGGAAAATTCTCATACGCCTCTAAAAATAATCCCGCATCCTCAACCACGACTAACTGATTTAATTTATCAGCCATTTGCCTCGCCGCCTGGGATACTATCTCTTCTATCGTTTTGTCTTGGTTTTCCGGGTAGTCAAAATCATGTTGGATCAGCTTTAAGCCAAACTCTTTTGCAATCTCGTTGGCTTCTTTAACTTTGTGGCGGCTGGTAGTGACAAAAAGTATTTCGCGCATTATTCGATTCTAAAAGGGCTATTATCGTCGTTTTCATGGCGAATTTCATCAACCTCATCTTTTTTCCCTTCACCTTTGTATAACTTGTCTGGCAAGTTCAAGTCATAACCTTCTTCACTTAAACACTTATAGCCGTGCACTACCCCCGGTGGGACAAATATGCTGGTGGGATTATTTTCGCCCACCTCCATAACTTCATGCTGGCCGTATGTTTTTGAACCTTCACGATTATCCCACAAATGAAATTCAAAGTTTCCCGGTCCAGTAAAAACAAATTGATCGGATTGCGTTTCATGCTCATGCGGGCCGCGTACCACGCCTTGCAATGTTTTAGAAAAATAGCTCATGGCGGGCCGAGACTCTTGCTCATCGTCGCGATGCGTTTCCATCAGCCAGCCGCGCTCATCTTCAAACTTTTGTAATTTTTTAACAATAACACCTTCAATCATTTTGATTTAATAATAGAAAAACGATTATGAATGAAAAGCCAAATAAATAACTTAGAAATGTGTAAATTGGTCCAACCGGCAATATGTTAATCAGCGCTGTAATCATGACTATCACAGCCGTGACTACTAAAATTAAGCTTCTCCATAATCTTTTTTTAACAGGCGATTTGGCCAATGCTCCAGATACTATAACACTGGCAATTAAGATAAGCAAGAGAGCGTTAAAATTCAAATAGTTAGTGATAATGCCAGTTTTAAAATATTCAATTGTGAAAAATATCACAAAGGTCAAAAAGCTCACACGCACTAAATCTTGAGCAACTATTTTTAATCTATTCATATAAACTCCTTTAACTTATTTACAATCCGATCAGCCACGCCAAACCAATCGAGGGGCGAAGTTTTTAGCTCAATCTCTATGCTGCCAATTTTAACTCCCCTGTCGCCTCCTTCTAAACCTGGCAATGAAATGACAAACGTTAACTTATCGCCGGTGGCATCTAATTTATTTAAATCAAAATCTACTTGGCTTACCAGCCAACCGTCCCGTTCAACTGGCTGTTTGTATCGAGCAATCACGTAACGAATTGCATCCGTGTTGAATTTCTCGCCGTCATTTAAATTTACTTCTTCGGGCACAAAAAAAGTTTCATTTGAAAAAGCAATAAATCCATTAGTTAAAACCCTAACGTCATTTCGCGGCACTAAAATTTCTTTATTGCTAAAATCTGCGTCTAAAGAATATAACTTATGCGTTTTGGTCAAATCAAGAATGTGCTCCCCAATTTTTAAAGTTTGCAGGCCTTCAATATGTGAAGTAAATGCTTTAAACCTGGAACCGTTAGTATACAAAAGGGTCGGCTTTGACCTCTCGTCACTATACTCATCGGCATACCCGACATTGTCGGCTAAATACACTCCCCCGATAAAAACTAACAAATCTTGGGGCGTAGCCAAACGGCGAATAAAAATATCGTCGCTCCTGGTAATCAGCTCCACCCGATACACTCCTTCGGCTAACCCTGGCAATGAAATATCAACCTCCTGCGGCTCAGAAAATTTGGCATCATCTTTAACATTGCCATCATCTTGAATAAAAGTAGAATATATTTGTTGATCTTCTTTATACACTGCAATGTCTAAATAATCATCGCCAAAATTTCGGTTTACATCTTGAATCAATAATTTTAATTCCAACGGCTCGTTTTTAACATAAGTGAAAAAACGATGCTCGCCACGCAACGATTTGTTAATTTCCACGCCGAAGTTTCTCGGCTGATAGCGTGATAAAAATAAATCTCCAGGCAAGTCGTAACGGTAACTAGCTATTCTGTCATGAGGCGGCAATTGATCCAAAAACTCATCAACCGTTTTAAATCTTTGATCTTTGCGAAATAGCACAACGTCATCTTGATATATCGGATCCCAAACTAACTTATCATGAAACAACTGATTTACCGCCTCGTTGTAAACCGCGCGTAAATCAAATGACCATGCCAATCGGCTAGCTAATGCCCCCAACTCAATAATTGATTGGTCAATATTTTGGTAACGTATTTTCACGCTGGCACTATTAAAATGACGCGGCAACCTTACATCAAAATACACTGGGTCATCCTTAACGATTTGGTATGTGTCTCCCGCCTCAACTACCGGATCGCTAACTCGAGATTGAGGATGGAGCGGGGAAATAAATGGTGAGAGTTGGTCAAAATTATAAGTTGCCACCAACACTCCATCCCTTACCAAATCTTTTTGCCAGAGCCAAAAAAATAAAACTGCCGGGGTGAGGTAAATAAAAATCCTAATTAAAAAAGTTAGAAGGCCGAAAGTCTTTTTCATGATTCTAAAGGAACGATCTTATAAATATTCTCATTCTCAAAAATATTTATGGGATCAACTAGTTGAACGGTTGAAGATGCTAACCGACTGTTAACCTCAGCTAAATCGGCTTGATTTAGAAAAGTATAATAATAAACCGGGCGCTTAGTGGCAATGTCTCTTAACGAAGACCGCGTCGCGTCATCAAAGATTGAAGACATCACATCATATTCGGGCCAAAAAATTTTATCAGTTTTTTCCGCTACAATTACCGCGCTAGGTTCAACTACCGACCGGGTCAGTTTGGCCTTAGTGTAAAAAGCACCAACAGCATCATCAACTGATATTAGACTCTCATTACCGCCAGTAAAAGTTACAATTGTGCTAAAGGTGAGATAAATCATTATAAAAGAGATGACCAATGTTGTCCCGATGCGTCGATAAGGAATAACTTGGCTGGCTTTGATTAAAACAAATGCTGCGATCGGGATGGAAAATACATATACCGGCAACAAATAGCGAACATAAGAAGTCCCAATTGTATACAACGACGGGCTAACCGTATCTTTTATTATCCAACTGCCGTAAAAAAGAATTAAAAATAAACTAGGCCAAATCCAGGCGTGAAAATATACGCGTGGTGCTGCGTTCTCTTGTTTTCGCACAAACCACCACGATCCTAAAATAACCGGGATAGCTAACCACCAAAAAAAATCCACAAAATAATGATAGAAAGTTAAGGCCGCGCGTTTAGGGTGTATGCCAAACGGAAAAATTGACTGGTTAATAAAAGCCAACGCCGTAGCCGTAATACCGCCATCATGACTTGCCTCCACGGCTTCAGCGATTGGATCGCCCGGATAACCTGTCGCGACCGGAATTTCATAAAGAGATGTTTGATAGTAAAATACAGGCATATAAACTAAAAATCCCAGGACCGCAAACAAAAAAATTGCCAAATTCACTCTAACGCGGGATTTAAAAACAAAGAGCAGCGCCAAAAACAATGGCAACACCCATAAAACTTCTGATGGTCTTATGACAATCGAGGCGGCTAAAAGCAAAACACCGAAAAACAAGCTAATTAATTTCAACTCTTTGATGTAGGAAACCAAAAAATACAAACTTATAATCAACAAATCCAAAAATAGCACGTTATGGAACATTGAACGTGCAGTGTAATAAACATACGGAGGTAAGGCCGCAAGCATTATGGTTGAAACAATGGCTATCGGTTCACTAAAAATTTTTCGTAAAAGCAAATAAAAAAAGACTAAAGTGATGGCCGATAAAATCGGCGTTAAAAAAATTATTGACTTGATGCCGGCCAACTTTGCGATGCCGCCAAATAAGACAGGCATCCCGATAAAACTAGTCGGCACATAATTCCCACTTATAACCGTTACGCTACGTGGATGAATCTCTGGCACATGATATTCCGCCTTAGGCGCCAGTTGTAATTCGCCAAATTTAGCAAACTGATTGGCAAAAACAAAGTTAGCTGTCTCGTCAGGTGAGTTAAAAATTACTCTGCCCCCTTCGGCTAATTGCACTTGGCGAAACGGAAAAATTAAATAAACTATTAAGGCCAACAGGCTTAATAAAATTATGTATACTAAATTATTATCAAATTTTAGCGCTCTCATGGCGTTTATTATACCACAATTAGGTTACTCAAATAGAAATTTTATCTTTAACCGGCCCTGACTATAATTACTGCTATTTCTAACAATGTTGTGATAGAATAGTATCATGGTTAAAATCATTTTTCTGCTTAAATACTTCTTTATCACCGCAGCCATTCCGTTGCTTTTAATTTTAAATTTGTTTGTTTGGCGATCATTAAGCTTGGGCATAATTTGTACCACGATCTATCTTTTATTCTACGGCCGGACCGCCGGTTTAGTTTTATTTCCTAAGGAACCAAAATTATTCCAAAAAACTGTCGGCTTATTGATTCTTTTAACTGGCATATCATCAGTTGGGGCCATAGTTTATTATTTTTATGAGCTTAACGATTTAGTTATCGCTTTATTAATTGTTATAGCTCCCTTAATGCTACTTAAACCCATTCTGCAAGAAAAATCATTACTTAAGTTTAAGAATTACTCCCGTTCATTAGATATAAGCCAATGGCGTTTGGTTATTTCTTGGACTAATATATTAGTTTACCTGCTAACATTTACCTACTTAATTTTTGCCGCATTTGCTTTTTATACGCTTTGGAAATTTCAATCTGACGCCGCCTTACGTTCACCTTGGTGGGTTGTGCCTGATTACTTTTTTGTAATCTATTTTATAGCTTCATTTATTTTATTAACGATTTTACTTAAGCAACGCCATATCGGCAAAGGCCTCATATTAACAATCATCCACAGTGCCTTGAGCTTATCGGTAGCATTAGTTATTTACAAATTAGGTTATGGATTTGACCCAATCATACATCAGGCGACCGAAAAACAAATTTGGCAATCCGGCGCCGTGAGCCCCAAGCCGCTATATTATTTGGGACAGTATTCGCTTGTGGTCATCCTCTCTAAATTAACCCGCCTTTCAGTTATTAGCCTAGATAAGTTTTTAGTCATAACTATGGCGTCAGTTTATTTACCAATAACAATTTTCTTTGCCTTTCGACGAATTATTCATGCTAAATTGTCGGCATTACCTTTATCCCTTTTGTGGCTTTTAATCCCTTTTGGTGTATTTATTGTGACCACGCCCCAAGCCCTGGCAAATGTTTTAACTTTAGTGACTATATTTTTAGCTTTAGTTTATGCGCATAACCCAAGCCGTAAGCAACTTCTCGGCTTATCTATTTTAGTATTAGCGTCGTTAACGGCCCACCCTATATCTGGCATACCGATAGCCATTTTCTATGTTTTACTTTTCATCGCAGTAAACTACCAAGCCCACAAAAAACTTTCCGCCTTAGTGCTTGCTGAAATTGCCATCATCGCAAGTTTGATTATGCCGGCGATTTTTATTTTAAACTCGTGGTTAAATAAAAATCTACAACTGACTATTAATTACGAATTTTTGAAAAAACCGTGGGAAGTCTTAATCAACCTTAATCCATCGGTTTATTTTAAAAATAATTTTAATTTGATTTTAGATATTGTTTATTGGTACGGCAATAATATCAAATGGATCATGTTGGCACTTGGTTTAACTGGCGTAGTTTTAGCCATTAGATTAAAACGATATAAAATTGCCAACATTTATTTTCTGACGTTTATTGTTTTAATTGTCAATTATTTCTTACTTACTACATTTGTCAGCTTTGATTATTTAATTGAATACGAGCGGTTTAATTTCCAAATTAGACTACTCGAGATTGCTTTTTACTTTCTTTGGCCACTTATTTTTTACGCCCTTTACGCATTGCTGGCCAAAACCATGCAGGGAGCCATGGCGCAGAAATTGGCTGTTATAACTTTACTCAGCTTATTTATGACCGGTTCTTTATATTTGTCTTATCCAAGGGACGATGAATACCACTTAGATCGAGGCTACAACATAACGCAAAGTGATGTTCTGGCCGCCCGCTATATCAACGAAGATGGCCGAGGACAACGCTATATTGTGCTCGCCAATCAAATGAATTCGGCCGCCGCCTTACGAGAATTTGGCTTCAAACAATATTACCGCGATGTCAATAACCCACAACGAGAATATTTTTACTACCCGATCCCGACAGGCGACCCATTATATCAATTTTATTTAGATATGGTCTATGAACGGCCTGACAAAAAAACGGCTGTCCAAGCCATGGATATTGTCGGCGTGGATGCGGCATACTTAGTCGTTAATAAATACTGGGACAAATTTGACGAGATTGTGGAAAATGCAAAATTGGAATCTGATTCGTGGCAAAATCTTAACAACGGTCAAATTTATATTTTTAAGTATACCCGTTAATTTTGTAGTAATTTCTCTAGGGACTTTACATAATTTTGAACCGAAAAACGATCAGAATATTCCGCGCAATTACGGCTCATCTGGTCAATGTCCTCTTTAGTCATTGATTGCAATATTGCAAGCAACTCCTTTTGGTTGCCGGCTTCAAATTTATAGCCATTAATTCCATTAGTAATCATCTCCCCAGCCCCGCCAATATCCGACGTGATAACAGGCACTTGTGCGGCCAGTGATTGGCTGATCACGGCCGGTGAATTTTCGTAACATAATGAAGGCACGATACTAGCGTCAATGCTTTGATACAATTCTTCCACCTGATTTGGTTGAATATAACCCAAAAACCTAAACCGATTATCATTTTTAACTTTATCTTGAACCAGCATATGCAAACTACCCTTACCGACAATGGTTAAAGTAAAATTATTAGCCGGCAAGGTTTTTAAAACATCTACCAAAAATAAAATCCCTTTATGCCTTTCCAATTGCCCGATATAAAGCAAATGAAAATTGTGGCTATCCAATAATCGCTTGTGACCGCTTAAGTTAAGCAGTACAGGATTATTTAAAACTTGCTTTCTGGACTGTTTAAAAAAATTGCGGCAATTATAAAATTCCATCAACCACGCCGACGGCGAAACAACTACATCGGGCGAACCAAATAGCCTTTTTGTGAAGTAAGCATAAATTCTGCTTAATAATCCCAACCGCTCTTTACCTTTTTTGATTAAACCGCTTGGCTTTACTAGCTGAACATCATGTAAAATATGGATGTGCCTTACTTTGATTTTGCGTATCATCTTAACAGTGCGATAACCAATGCCTTTCAAGTTGTGTGTAATCACAACGTGCGGATTTACTTTTTGTAAAATTATTTGTGCTTGATTGGGCCCAGACTTAGAAAACATATCAATAAAATGCCAAGGAAGCCTTAACCAAAAAGGTTTTTCGTTAATGGTAATATAGCTAAATAGATTAGCAGGCTTAATTCTATGCACTATCACACCGCCCACTTTTTCTTGGCTGTCTTTTTCCCCGGACGTAACAACATGGACTTCGTGGCCTGCGCGAGACAAGCCATCAGCGGTGGCCTTGGCGATAACTTCAGCCCCGCCGCGAGAATTTGGATAGTAAAGACTATTGATGAGAACTATTTTCATATTTGTGTTCACGCCAACTTAAATATATAAAAATCAGTAAAGCCACGGAGTCAACTAAGATATCCTTAACATCGCTTATTCGGTTATTGATAAAACCCTGATAATATTCGTCAAATACAGCTGTCGTCAAACCCATCAAAAAAACCAACCCCGCCACGTGGTGAGATTTAATGTTCAAAGATGACAAAGCGTTAGACAAGAAATAGGCTAATCCAAAATATTCGCCTAGATGCACTAAGTTACTTAAGACAATATCCCAAATAGTTTGGGTGCGAGGAATATCTGGCTGTGACGATAACCAAAGCATTAAGCCAAGCCATACAGCTAAAGATGCGAAAACAAAAAATTTTTGATTAATTGAATTTCTCACTTGTGGTCTGTTTATACAATTTGTTCAATTGTGCGCCGATTTTTTGCCAATCGTATTTAGCTTGAACAATCTCTCTGCCTCGCTGGCCCATTAACTTTACTTTTTCCAGATTACTTAACAGCTGATTCATTTTCTCGGCCAGATCTTGAAAATTTTTCGGCTGACATAACAACCCAACATCATTGGTCACAACGCTTCTAACGCCCGCTAAATCACTTGCGATGACCGGCGTACCGCAAGACAACGACTCAATTAGCACCATGCCAAAAGCCTCTGAGGCATCGACAGATGGCAATACGGTAACGTCTGCACGCTGGTAATATTCGGCGATATCATTGCTTGCCACCGTGCCGGCAAAAATAACTTTTTCAAATAAGTTCAATTGCGACGCTAAACTTTCGTATCGCGGTCTCAAATCGCCATCGCCCACGATAACCAGTTTAATTTGACTGGCCGCATAATTATCAATTAATAATTTAAAGGCTTTAAGTAAAATTTCAACGCCCTTAAAGTAATGTGCTGAATCTAACCCGCCGACAAATAATACCATTTTTTCATTCGGACCAACTTTGGGTATGTGAGGTAATTCATTTAGATTATTTTTATCAGTTAGCCTACGGGTGTCAACTCCGTTAGGGATTATCACGAATTTTCTAGGATTCGCTTTAACCAAATTAGCGATATGGCTATGATCCAAATAATCTTTTGAAGTGCCGACTACTTTATCGGCTGCCGCGATGATTTTGGGTGTGATAAATTTTCGATGCCAAGCAAAAATCGCCCCTTGCCAGCCTCGGCCGACAGTGTCCATATGGTAATGTAAAATTATTTTACTCCCGTGCTTTTTGAGATGCTTGGCTTTCAGCCAAATTATCTCCGCGCCCCCAAAGAACGGATAATGCAAGTGAATAACATCAAAGCCTTTCAGCAACTTGCCAAGCTTTGGTACAAGGCCGGCGTTACCGTATAAGATCAAGGGCTTTAACGCCTTTACTTTGAAATTAAACGCCTCGTTGCCTTCCCGCTCGCCTAAAGTAAACACGGTTACGTCATAACCTAAATTGCTAAGTTCGGCCGCATGATTATAGGCAACATTGCCGATGCCACCTTGGTATGGGGGGAAGGTTGATACTACGATCGCTATTTTCATCACCAAAAAATAAATTGTTTAACAATAAACCAATACATAGCGAAAACTGGATTAACTAAATATTTTGTTATAGCTGATTCTATTTCTTGGCCAGATATCACGCCAGTTATATTCTTGCTCATATCGCGATCGTTGATAACTCGCATCGATTGGATTTGTTTTCGCCTTCTCATAATTATTTGCCATTGATTTGGCCGCAGTAAGTCGCCATATGCTTTTAATTTCTCGCGCCAAAAGCCTGATTTTAAAGAAAAAATTAACAACCCAAATTCCATCATAATCAAGGCCGGCAAAATTATGAGCAAGGTTGGTAGTTTATAATATTCTAAAAGTACTATAAAACGATTACGCTCCATGTAATAAAATTTTTTGATGCTTTTAGAAAATTCATATTTGTGATACACCACGGATTTAGGCGCCAACATAATTTTATAACCAGCTAAGCGAGCGAGCCAGCCCAGCGCCAAATCTTCATGATACATAAAAAATGTTTCATCAAATATGCCAATTTGTCGAATCGCGTCCGCGCGTAACAACATTGCCGCGCCGCTTCCGTATGGCACCTCCCGGTTTTCACTTCTGCCATTATCTTTTTGCCCGTTGCCCATGGTATAGCCAAAGCCCAAATAGTGAATAGCATTGCCGATACTATTGATTATATTTTTGTCCTTAAAATGTAATATCTTTGATTGTGTAATCGCAATTGTTTTGTCAGTGTCTGCAACTGATAAAATTTCATCGAGGAAATCCTTATCAACTACTGCGTCAGGGTTTAGAATGTAAATATAATCGCATTTATCTTTAAGCGCTCGTTTAATGCCAGTATTGTTTCCGCCGGCGTATCCTATGTTTTGAGTATTTTCAATTAAAATAACTTGGGGCCAATTATCCTTAACATATTTGGCAGAATTGTCAGACGATGCATTATCAACCACAATAACTTGATGCTTTCCTTTGGCCGCTTTATCAACGCTAGATAAACAATCCGGCAAATCCTGCCGGCTGTTGTAACTTAAAATAACAATTCCAACTTTACTGTTCATCAGAATCCTTAATCGCCAACTTACGCACCAGTTCAGTAATTTGTTTGTCAACTGATTCAAGTTTGACTAACACTTTAAACATTCCAAAAAATAACACCACAATAGAAATATACACCAATAAATCAGCCCCTCTAGAAACGCCAACGAACTTGGCTAATACGTCTGTGGTTTGTGGCAAAATTACTGCCACGGCCACTAAAACCCAAAAAACCAACCAAACAAAAAATTCCCTGGCCGTAATATCTTTTTTGCGCCAGCGCAAAACCACTCGGCTTAATGCAAAAGCAATAAAGATTAATAAAACAATCTTAATAATCATTTGCTAAATCGCGATAAAAATAAATCAAATAAAATTCTAACTCCCCCACTCATTTTCTGCCCCTTCTTCTTAGAATACAAGGTGTAACGCACGGTCACGGGAGCTTCGGTGTATTTCCAGCCATGGCTTTTGGTTTGCTCCACAATTTCGGTGGCGTGAGCCATGCGATCTTGCCGAAGTTTAATTTCGTTTAAACTTTTTTTACCTAAA
>Ga0210057_1000440_pt1 | contig 68702 bp, 79 predicted proteins | sample CryGeyCG2114_010_2_FD_183968 | JGI IMG/M metagenome (GOLD analysis project Ga0210057, IMG submission 183968) | Groundwater microbial communities from aquifer - Crystal Geyser CG10_big_fil_rev_8/21/14_0.10 (SPAdes) (version 2) | ecosystem: Environmental > Aquatic > Deep subsurface > Groundwater ...
AGCGGTCCGTTACCAATTCCGGGCACTCCTCCAATGCGAAGAGCATACCACGCTTTATTAAAGCCAAAAAATGGGCTATGATTCTCTCGCGTGCCAAACGCGCACTGTTTGGCCCCATCGTCTAACGCAATAGCGAATAGAATGCGACAGTGCCTAGGGCGCGTTCGTTCGCAATAATCACAAAAATATATTACTATAGCGCGACGTAGACGGCCCCATCGTCTAACGGTTAGGACAGCGCCCTTTCACGGCGCAAATCGGGGTTCGATTCCCCGTGGGGTCATGAATACAGAAACGAGTCCCGTTTTGCGGGACCTTTTCTGTTCATGACCCGAGAGAAAAGCATCTGCATGCTTTTCGTGGGAATCGAACCGGCGGAGCTATGTTTTTGCTATTCCTAATGCAAAAACAAGCGAGCCGCGTCCAGCGTTCTTATGAGTGTTAGCGAGTTAGAAAAAACGGGATCATTCCCCGTGGGGTCACATTCAGAAACTTCTTCGCATGCTAAAATAGGGTTATGCGACAAGAAAGATTTACTAACCTTAAAAACCCAGAAAACGAGCCTTTTCCTCTGACTCGAGCGCTTGAGAAATTGGATGCCATCATTCGCGAGCGACAAATTAAGCCGAATCAATTTACTGGAATTCTCAGCTCGGAAACGATACGAGCAGCAAATCAGCACCAATCGCTTACAAACCCAGAGTTCGAGGAAAATAGATCTTTCGGCGCCTTAAGTGAGGGACTTGCTGTTGATTTAATACAAAATCACTCACTCTTTACGCTTCCAGAGAAGTTTGAAGCAGAAGGATACCTCACTGCAGACATTGATGATAAACAGCAGGGCGTGGATGGAATAGTGACACTTATAAATACTGCTTCTCCGGAAGATTCAACTCCTCCCATTCCACTCGGTTTTGACGTAACTACAAATCCAAATCAAGTTGCAGAAAAGATGTACAAAAGAACAAAACTCCGAACCGGAATTCCGTACTCCTTCGCACATCTTCAATTTGATCCGACTCTTTTAAAAGAACCTTCGCGATCGCGAAAACAATCTTATCCATTCCCTTTGTTGACCATTGGTCTCTCAAGTGTACATTTGGTATCTGTTCTTTCTGACTGGATAAACGGGAAAGATCTTTCCAAACACCCAGTTCAAAGAATACTTCTTGAAGAAATGCGAGTGCAATTAGAAGCATACCAATCTCTCATACCCAAAGATAATGCACATGCTCCAATCTCTCGCTCATTTAGACAAGCTGCAGCTGTGGTAAAATTCGCCCTAAACTCTAAGCGGGACATACCCCTTGGGAAATTTGCGGGCGATCACGTATTTAAGAATATCTTAGATGAATCTAATGAAATTTTGCACTTGCGTGATTATCGGTCAGCTCAAAGTGCATAGCTGACAACGTCTATCAATTCTTCTATACTCTCTTAACGGGCGATTAGCTCAGTTGGCTAGAGCGTATCATTGACGTTGATAAGGTCACAGGTTCGAGCCCTGTATCGCCCACTATTCACGCCATTGCTTTCCTCATGTGTTGATCATCGATATTATGAAGACATTATCCACAAGGAGACTATCATGAACAAAACACTCTCAGCGCATCAAATGTATTTTTTATCTGCACTGCTCTTCACTCTGGGCTTTATCGCTAGCTATGTGTATGGCTGGTTCGTTCCTCAACCAGACTATGCTGAATACTATGAGTTCTATGATCAAGCAGGCCTTTTCATACATGTCGTTGATCCCCTCTTATGGGTTCTCCCAATTGCCGGTATAGTACTTTTCACTGTTGGACTAGTAACAAGCAAATCGAAATAGCGTTTATCGCTCCCATCGGATAAGATGGCGAAATGCGAATACTTGGTATAGAAACAAGTTGCGACGAAACTGCGATAAGCATCATTGACGCCACCGGTGACTTTGATGACAATTTTAAATTTGCAGTTCTCGGCGATGCTCTGCTTTCGCAAGCAAAAAAGCATGCAGAATTTGGTGGTGTATACCCTGATTTAGCAAAACGAGAGCATGCAAAAAATCTTGTTCCAATTCTCCAGAAATCGCTATCTGAGGCCAACTTACTTTCTCCAAGTGAAAAGCCCGAGATTCCAAAAGATGCACTTGAGCACGCGAAAACTATTCTCGAACGCGAACCTAAATTGTTTGCCCGCCTACTCCCCTTCTTCGCGCAATATAAAAAACCAGACATAGATGCAATTTCTGTTACCGTGGGTCCTGGGCTCGAACCTGCGTTATGGGTTGGCATCAATTTTGCCCGCGTTCTCTCCGAGCTCTGGAACATTCCTATAGTGGGCGTAAATCACATGGAAGGACACATCATGATTTCTTCTGTGCAAGAAAATACTTTAGCAACCATCTCTTTCCCCGCTCTTGCACTTCTGATCTCAGGTGGCCATACAGAGCTCGTATTAATGAAAGAATGGATGCATTATGAGCGCATCGGCGAAACCCGCGACGATGCAGTCGGCGAGGCATTTGATAAAGTCGCACGCCTTTTGGGCCTCCCCTACCCTGGTGGTCCAGAAATAAGTAGACTCGCTCGCGAAGCTCGAAAAGAGAATCTTGAACAACCCTTCTCACTTCCTCGCCCAATGCTCTCAAGTGGCGATAACGATTTCTCGTTTTCAGGACTTAAGACCGCTGTCCGTACTCTTGTCGAAAGAATGGAAGAAATTACAGAAATAACTAAGAAACAAATAGCGCGAGAATTCGAAGACGCAGCTACAGAAGTCCTGGTTGCAAAGGTTCGCGCTGCAATTGAGGAATACGGGGCACAAACCTTAATCTTAGGTGGTGGTGTGTCAGCAAATACGCACATCAAAGAAAAAATTACTGATCTACTTGAAAATCAGTACACGGATATAAAAGTTCTTGTCTCCCCCGCTGAGCGCGCCACCGACAACGCTATAATGATCGCTCTCGCCGGATACTTTCATGCACTCAAAAGCGAGTACAGTGATCCGGAGACCCTCAGGGCAAATGGTAATCTTAAGCTTTGTTGATTCTAAGTTGTTCAGTTGAAATTTTCCGTATCTGCATTGGTCGTGAGACAAAAGCAACTTCCTCTGAGATGTCTTTTTCTTTTCCTCTTTTGGACGTCGGTAGAATCAAATGGCCGTCAAAAGGTGCAACAATCTCTTCACCATCAATACTCCGAGCGATCACTTGCCCTTCATAAATTACATCGTACGTTTTAAAATTAGAAACGAAATCAAACGAATCGTCAGGAAATGTGACAACTTCCTCAATACAATACTCCTTGTACTCACCGACCACTGACGTTGATATGCCGGGAATCATTTTAAGGTTTTGTAATAATGCAATCGCGCATTCAATTGCACGTTGAGACGATGCTGGTTCTGTATGCTGCCCTGCCTCAATTGCAAAAACAGGAACGTCCTGTTTATCACTTCCGTAGAAAGAAAAAGTTGGCGCGGTGCGCATTACATCGTCAATGTTCGAAATAAGTCTCTCTATTGGAAATCCTCTAACGAGATCTTCTATGAGATTGAATTTTCCACCACGACTTATAAACATTGGGTCCGTTGGCACCGTCGTGCTGTGGATATCGAGCCCGACTGTAAATTGACGCCATATGGAGAGAAGATCCTGAACTCTTTGAATTTCATACCGCCTGTCGTTTTTTAGGGCAAGTACATTCTTTGGTAACCGATTCATGTTCACGTCCGTGTATCGCGCTTGACTCACTTCTTCTCGAGTTTTTGCAGTAAAAAATTTCTCCGTTGCTTTAATATTATTTAAAACTAAATATAGCGTACCTCGCTGTAAGGTGCTGTAAATGTCTAACGTGTTGAGCAGGTAGTCAAAGACGGCAAGTCCTGACGGCTCGTTTCCATGCGTGCAGGCAGTAACGCCGAGAATTGGACCAGGTTTACCGCTATCTATGCGCAAAACGCCCGGTATTCCACCGTTCTCGGAATTCATGAGCATTTCAAAGATCGCTTTCATACGCGCATTAGTGATGGCCATTATTTCTTTCATATATTCTAACTCTAATATTAAAAGACGGAGGCACGGTACCCATAAGTAAGGTACCATGCCTTCCTGAAGACCGTACAGATAGAACCGGATCGCGATAGAATTTACTGAGTCCTGTTCGTTTATTTGCGCGCAAGCAGCCTGAACCACCGCGCGAAAATTGAATGAATCCGTATGCAGAACAACAGAGGCACGCTCGACTGGTTGGTTTGGCATCTCACACTGCTCCTTGTATGTGTAGCTTTTTTTATCCTATGATATCACCTCTGAAAAATCAAATGTCGCGCTCTTCACTCCTTTCCGCACTTACTGCAGGTGTTATAGATAAACGGACAATGAAAATCTTCCCCTCCTGTGAAGGATAACCCACCTGAGCGCGCCACCGACAACGCTATAATGATCGCTCTAGCAGGTTACTTTCGCGCAATTCGCAACAAATATACTGACTCTTCAAATCTAAAAGCAGACGGAAATCTAACCCTTGGAGATGCTTTGGTGTAACCATTTCTGGTGTTAGGATGTACCGGATGATGGAAAAAAGCGCTTCGCAGGCACCAGAAAAATTTCTCAAGCCCTACAACCCGCAAGAGTGCGAGGAGAATATCTATAAACAGTGGGAAGACAGCGGCTATTTCAACCCCGACAACCTCCCCGGTGAGCGTACTGAGAGTTTTTGCATCATCATGCCACCGCCAAACGCGAACGGCTCCCTCCATGCCGGTCACGCCCTTTTTGTAACACTAGAAGACATCATGACGCGCTTTGCACGTATGCGCGGGAAAAAAGCTTTGTGGTTCCCGGGTGCCGATCACGCAGGTTTTGAAACACAAGTGGTGTATGAAAAGAAGCTTGAAAAAGAAGGACGATCGCGCTTCCAAATGACACGCGAAGAACTCTACAAAGAGATAATGGAATTCACGCTCACTAACAAATCGTTCATGGAGGGGCAACTTCGACAACTTGGTGCATCATGCGATTGGTCACGCAAACTCTTTATGCTCGACGAGCGAGTCATCAAAACGGTGTATGGAACATTTAAACAATTAGACGACGATGGACTACTGTACCGCGGCGCTCGTATTGTAAACTGGTGCCCAAAGCACCAAACTTCACTATCAAATCTTGAAACAGAGACGGATGAGCGCACTGATAATTTCTATTATCTTCAATACGGTCCATTTGTCATTGGCACAGCACGTCCTGAGACAAAATTTGGTGACAAATACGTAGTCATGCACCCAGACGATACTCGCTACAAAGAGTACGAGCATGGACAAAAATTAGATTTGGAGTGGATTAATGGCCCGATAACCGCAACAGTCATTAAGGATGAGGCGGTGGACATGGAATTCGGCTCTGGTGTGATGACTATTACCCCGTGGCACGACGCAACAGACTTTGAGATAGCCGAACGCCACGGTCTCGATTACGAACAGATTATCGACGAAAGAGGAAAACTTCTGCCCATTTCAGGGGAGTTTGAAGGAATGAAAATATTCGAGGCTCGTGAGAAAATAGTTGCAAAGTTAAAAGAAATCGGACTGCTTGTTAAAATTGATGAGAACTACAAACACTCGGTTCCACTTTGTTATAAGTGCGGCAATTTCATAGAATCTCAGATAAAAGATCAGTGGTTTATAAAAATGAAACCTCTTGCAGAGCCGGCAATTAAAGCGATTGAGGATGATGAGGTGCGCATATTAACTGAACAGAACAAAAAAGTAGCTCTTCATTGGCTCAACAACATCAACGACTGGAATATATCCCGGCAAATTGCTTGGGGTATACCAATACCAGCTAAGTTGTGTGGCAACTGCAAAGATGGATTCGTTGACCTTGAAAACACAATGACAGCGTGTCCAAAATGTGGCGGAGAGGTCGAGCAAGACCCAGACACGTTTGATACATGGTTCTCCTCTGGTCAGTGGCCTTTTGCAACTCTTGGATATCCCGATTCGGATGATTTCAAAACTTATTATCCTACTTCAGTCATGGAAACAGGTGCAGATATTCTTTTCTTTTGGGTAACGCGCATGGTAATGCTTGGTTTGTACCGCACAGGAGATGTGCCGTTTGAGACAGTCTACTTACACGGATTAGTTCGGGACAAGCACGGTAAGAAAATGAGCAAATCTAAAGGCAACGTTATCAGTCCTCTTGTAGTGACTGACGAATACGGTACTGACGCTCTTCGTATGGGACTTGTGGTTGGAAATACTCCAGGCACTGATCTTAATTTAGACCCACAAAAAGTTGGAGCATATAAAAAGTTCGCCAACAAACTTTGGAATATAGCGCGCTTCGTACTTGAAAATCACCACACTGGAACCCCAAATGGACTTGCAGATAAAGAGATCGGCTATTTGGACGAACTCGCGCAAGTAGCGGCAGAGGTTACCAAGCATATTGAGGACTTCAAATTTCATCTTGCGAGCGAAAAACTCTATCACTACATCTGGCATCGCCTTGCTGACCAAATACTTGAAGAATCCAAAGAAGTTTTTGCGAGCGACGATGCTGAGGCAAAAATCGCTATGAGCCATACTCTCTATATTGTTCTTGTTACATGCCTGAAGCTCCTCCACCCATTTATGCCATTTGTAACAGAAACCATTTGGCAAGAATTACCTGAAAAGGAAACTGACTTTTTGATGGTTGCTCCCTGGCCTGTAAATAAGTAGTCAGACATACGATATAATGTTTGCATGCCTGAAATTAATTCAGTGTTTTTTGCACTCATAGGTGGAATATCCCCTGCTCTACTATGGCTATGGTTTTGGCGACGCGAAGATCGCGCGCACCCAGAGCCACTACACCTTATTGCACTCGCATTCCTCGCAGGCATGCTTACCGTGGCAATTGTTATCCCTGTACAAAAATACGTAGCAACATTCGCCCTCGGCACCACACTAACCTTTATTGCGTGGTCGTGTATAGAAGAAGTTACTAAATATCTATCCGCGCGATTCACTGTCCTTAAAAATAGAGCGGCTGACGAGCCAATAGACATGGTTATTTACATGGTGGCCGTAGCTTTAGGGTTTGCGGCTATAGAAAATGCACTTTTCCTCCTCTCTCCACTCTCGGGAAGCGGCACGTGGGACGTTGTCTTAACGGGAAATCTCCGCTTTGTGGGCGCCACACTCCTTCATGTGCTGTCCTCAGCTGTTATAGGTATATTTCTAGCCCTTTCCTTCTATAAGACGAAAAATATAAAGCGTATATTCGCTTTTTCAGGAGTTATCCTAGCCGCAATTTTGCATAGCGGCTTTAATCTCCTTATACTGAATACATCCGACGAGCATTTGTTCCGTACATTTTCGCTGGTGTGGGTTGGTGTTATTGTTGTACTAGCGCTTCTTGAGATAATCAAGCGCATCCGTCGTCGTTTCAATTAAAATTTCCATTTCAGTATGAAAAAACCATCACTTCTAGATCGACTTACCAACGCTGTTGGCGCTGATGATCCATACGAGGATCTTTTTGATGAAGAAACAGACATGACCAACCAACATGTGCAGAATAACAACGGGCAAGAACAGCACCCGCATCACGAAATTGATCGTTCTATGATTCGCCCCGAGGAATCTTGGGATTCCTCTTTAAATGAAGACGGCGAACTAGAAGTGGATGTATACCAGACAGAAGACGCTGTGGTGGTGAAAGCTCTTGTGGCTGGAATTGTTCCAACAAATTTAGATATTTCGCTCACGCGCGACATGGTAACAATTCATGGTACGCGAGAAGAAGAGCGCGAAGTGGAAGATGATAATTATTTTCAAAAAGAACTTTACTGGGGATCATTTTCTCGCACCATCCTATTGCCTGAGGAAGTAGATGTAGACGAAGCAGAGGCTCTCGAAAAACACGGTATTTTAGTTATACGCCTTCCTAAAATAAATAAGGCGAAAGCAACAAAACTCAAAGTGAAGAGTAGATAATCTGTGCTTGGGGGCGGATTCGAACCGCCGACCCTTCGCTCTTCAGGCGAATGCTCTAACCAACTGAGCTACCCAAGCGTAACTTCAGTATCCTATCACATTATTCTCCCGGTTTAAACTGCGAAAATCCAGGGATTTTGCCCAGCAACTCACCTAATTCACTAAACTGGGCGCCAAATTGCGAACCTGTATCTTGCACCTGATTGATGGTAGAAACAGCACTCTCAAGTACTGGATTGATATATGTAAGATACAGCCAAATTGGTACTCCGATAAGAGCCGCCCAAATAGCAATTTTTATAATACCCCCAATAAACGCATTGCGGCGCATAGCGTGAAGCATGCGATTGTTCTCCTTAGAGATTTCGTATGTCCTCCGCAGTAAATCGTCAGCGTCTGGTTTCATACAAAAAGTTTACCATATACTGTGCCCTCGGAGGGAATCGGTCACGAATAATTTCTCTGATCGAAATTTTCGCGACCCCGACTCGACCACGCTCGCTCCTCTCGCGGCTTCGCGGTCTCCGTCTTTCGATTCCTCCTACAGACTACAAAATAGTAGTCAAAAATTACTTCGTACTTTTCTCTTCTATTTTGTGCCCTCGGAGGGAATCGAACCCCCAACTATCCCTTAGGACGGGACTGTTATGATCCATTTAACTACAAGGGCAAATGAGGAACAAAGTAAGAATATCGCATATTCTCATTTTCTCCGAATGCAATTCGTGTAGCACAAAACCCGCCAAAAAGCGGGCTGCATGCAAGCAATAAAATGTTTACAATCCCAACATTCCTTTGATTTTACTCTCATCGAAACCAACCAAAAGTTCTCCCCCTATACTAATGACAGGCACTCCCATCTGTCCGCTTTTTTCTATCATCTCGCTTCGCTTCTCCATATCATCAGCAACATTGTAGTCCGTAAAATCTACATCGTTTTTCTCAAAAAATTCTTTCGCTGCGTGACAAAAGTGACACGTTGGTGTGCTGTATATTAGTACTTCTTTTTGACCTTCCATATAATTGCATTTAAATTATTGAGTAACTTACAGGTAGTATAGCATATTTGTATTACTCATTCTCTATTTGCTATAGTTTGAGCGCCGCGGGTATATGGATCTAACGACCATATACCCGCGGTGCTCGGACGAAATACGAATCTTTGCACGAAAATCCAATGTGCTGCGTCGAAAAGTTCTTGCGAGCAAGCTCTCCAAACTTTTCTCCTCGCACATTGATTGCTCCGCAATCTTCGCGCTCCGATTCCTCAATTGCGGGTATAGTTCAGTGGTAGAACGGTTGCTTCCCAAGCAACAAATCGGGGTTCGATTCCCCGTACCCGCACAAAAATAATGAGAACGACGCGAAGCGTTTGGCGACTATATTTCTGCACAAACTACCTCCCCCATGGAAGCATTGTCTTCCACCACACCTCTTCCTCCTCTTTCAGATCCTCAACAACCGGCCTATCAACTATAACCAACATAGATTCCCCCTCGTGTCCGATCTCAAACTGACTACGCAGCTCCTCTTCGACGCCACGATCAGTTTTGAGCTTAATCACCTCTTTTTGGAGCTCAGTTTTTCGTCCCTCAAGCTCTGCAAACTCTAACTCTGCCATATTTCTATTTTCTTGAGTTTCTATCTCTTTTTTGTACACATTGATACCACTTCTCACCATGAAAAAAAGCACGACCAACAAGAATACGCTGAGAACCCGCAATCCAAAGGTTCTTCTCATCGCGCTATATCGCTTTTGCCTCAAGCTTCTCATATGATATGATCATCATACCATTTTCGATATGTCATTTTTATTTCACAAGAAGACAAAAAAGGCCCTCCGATACATATGGATGGTTGTTGCAATACTTATCATTATTTCAATGATATTCCTTTTCTCTCCGGGGCTTATACCAGGGTTTTAACTAATTCCCTTCTTTCATAACCTTCAGGAATACATCGTGGGGTATGTCTACCCTGCCTTGTGCTTGCATTTTCTTTTTACCCTTCTTTTGTTTCTCTAGAAGCTTCATTTTTCGTGTGATGTCTCCTCCATATAAATATCCCGTAACGTCTTTTCGCATCGCAGATTTTTTTCGAGACGCTACGATCCTCCCAAGCGCTTTTGCTTGAATTTTTAACACAAACAATTGTTTAGGTAATAACCCTTCCAATTTTTCAACCATTTTCTCTGCCTCCTCATTAATACGACGGCGCGATACAATGCGCGAAAATGCTGGAACCGGCTCTTCTGCTACCAAAACGTCGAGCCGAACAACATCAGCGGTTCTCATTCCAATCATTTCGTATGAAAGTGACGCAAATCCACTTGAAACACTCTTGAGTTTGTCAAAAAACCCACGCATTAATTCCCGAAGCGGCATTTCAACAGTGACTTTCGTTCGCCCATCCGCCAGTGTCTCTGTGTTTTTGCTTACCGCCTCATGGTCATGAAGTACTTGAACTACAGATCCCACATATTCGCGCGGCATAATTATAATCACCTCGGACCATTCCTCTTTAATTTCGACATGCGCGACCTCATCTGGAAAACGTGATGGAGAATATATCCTTTCTACCTCCCCACTTTTTTTAACTATCTCATAGACTGTTGTTGGCATGGTAACTATTAGTTCAAGTAAGAACTCTCTCCTCAAACGTTCGGTTACAATTTCCAAATGAAGCATCCCCAGAAACCCACACCTAAAACCTCGCCCCATAACTCCTGAGGATTCTTCCTCATACGATAGGGACGAATCTGTAAGGCGCAGTCTCTCAAGCGCTTGGCGTAAAAGCACTAGGTCGTCTTGGCTCTCAGGATATACACTTGCCCATATAACTGGAAACGGGTCTCTATAGCCAGATAGCGCTGGAGCTGGAGCCTTGGTACTTGTTACAGTGTCTCCCACAGAAACAACACCGGGCTTTTTGATACCTGTGACAATATATCCAATTTCACCACTTAGGAGTTCTGCAGTTGCCTTTTCAGAAGGAGTAAAAATTCCAACCTCAAGTGCTCCAAAACTTTCTTTCGCCATGATAAGTGAGAGCTTGTCTCCCTTCTTTATTGACCCGTCCGTCACTCGCACGTACATAATAATTCCGCGGTGATCTGAGTACTCAAAATCAAAAATAAGCGCTCTAGCTGCAGTTCCTTCAGTTTGTGGAGCTGGCACCTTCTCTACCACTTCATTTAAAACTTCCGCCACTCCCTCACCGGTCTTCCCTGAAGAAAGTAATATTTCGCTTTCATCACATTCAAGGAGGAGTGCAACTTCTGAGCGAACGTCATCCACACGAGCATAAGGGGCGTCCACCTTTGAAAGTACTGGAATTATTACAAGTCCTAACGCTCTGGCCTGAGACAATACCGACAAGGTCTGAGCCTCTATCCCCTGCGTACTGTCCACTAAAAGAACGACGCCCTCTACTGCCGTTAGTGCTCTCGATACTTCATATGCAAAATCAACGTGCCCAGGCGTATCGATAAGATTTAGCACGAAACTCTCGCCTCCCTTGATCCACTCCATCCTCACGGGCTGCATTTTTATTGTGATTCCGCGCTCCCTCTCTAAATCCATTGAATCAAGCACTTGGGCGCGCATTGAGCGTTTCTCCACGGTTTTGGTTACCTCAAGCATCCTGTCGGCAAGAGTGGATTTGCCGTGATCAATATGGGCAATTATAGAAAAATTTCGGATGTGGTGCATAACTGCTATTAACTCTCTGGCTCACCAGAGAGTATAGTTGGCCAACTATACCGCTCTCGAGTAGTACGCACAATTTCTCGCAACTCTCTACTCTTGAGAATCCACAAGACAATTACGCTAGCAACGATACCTGCAAGACCTGCACCAAGACCGTGAAGAAATACAATAGAGAGCGTTGTGGCCGACGTGATGCCGCCCAATGTCGTTAGGACAACATAACTTACAGCTCCTCCCACTCCGGCACTAATTACACCCTGCCAAAATGTGCGGGCAATACCTTTAGTAAATCCACCAAAGGAAATTTCAAATAGAACAACAAGAATTAGAAGCCCGACGATAGAAGATATCGTGTAAGCAAGAGGCAAAACGAGAACCTCGGTTCCTAAAACACCCTGAACTCGCAATGCGGATTCTAAAGCCTCCCTAAATCCTAGATTTTCGTAAAGATTTAAAAATCCATACCCAAGCGAAATTGCGCCGCCTGCTATCGCGGTATGAACAATAAACGGAATCAGAGTCTTTCCTGCTGCATAGTATGCCCTCACCAATAACAAGAGTAGCGCGTGCGCCACAAGTGAAATTATAAATAATGCAAAAGCTGCAGCTGTTAGCCTCGTGTCTGTCCAGTCAAATTTTCCCGTACCAAGAATTACTCTCACCATGTGTGCACGCAAAACCACTGCAAAAGCAATCGCAGGAAATGCCCAAAACATAATGTGTCTAGCAGCTGTCGTTACCTGCACGATAAATTCAGCACGAGCGCCGACGGAGAGCATTCGAGCCAAAACAGGAAAAGCAGCCACCGAATAACTCGCTCCTATTATTGCAAGAGGCACCGACTGTAAATTGAAAGCAAAAGTAAAAATTGCAATTGACCCAGCACTCAAACTACCAGCAATGGCAATAAGTACAAAAATTGCAACTTGATTCATTGAAAGGGTTAGAGCTCTTGGTAAAGAAAACTTCATAGTCTCTATACATACTCTAATATCAATAGCACGCGGTACAGACTTCATGAATCCTTCTTTTCTGACCGCCGGCAAAAGAATACCGATATGCATCATGGAGCCGAGCACAACTCCCCAACTAAGACCTGTGAGCCCTAGGACTGGATACAAAAACACTATACCGATAATAATTCCAATACTGTAAAGAACGGGGGCCGTTGCATATAAAACATAGCGACCTTGCACTTGCACAATCGCCGCAGCAATGTTTGAGAACCCAAGGAATATTGGTTGTAGTAGCATGATGCGTGTCAGGAGCACCAACTCAGCAAAATGCCCTCCCTCGAAAAACACGGGGAACGCAACGCGCAATATCTGAGGTGTAAAAATGTAAGCAACGGTCGCAACAAAAACAATTAAAACAGAGAAGGCAGCAACAATGGAGTCAATATAGAGACGCTGATCTTCTTCTCTTCTGGATGCAAGCGCAGGTATAAGGACGTATGCCGAAACAAGTGAAGCCACTCCTACAAAAATTAAATCTGGTATCCGAAATGCGGCATAATAGAGATCCAATTCAGCACCCGCTCCAAATGTATGCGCTAAAAGCCTATCGCGCACAAAAGCAATAAGAGACGAAAGGAGTGTGAATCCACCTAGAATATAGGCTGCCTGATGCAGTCCAGATATCCTGCTAGAAAAAAAATTCAATACCCGCTGCATCATATGCGGGTAATGTTACTGTATTTCTTCAAGACCAGACAGCGGCTCATTTCCATCTCGAAGATTTTGAATAATACCAGCAACAACCTGATTTTCAGGATTCAATTCTTGAACACGGCTAAATACAGCAATCGCGTCTTCCACCCTATCTAGCTTATGATACGAAAGTCCCAATAAATATAATGCATTCGCATAGTTATTGTTTGTAATTACTGCTTGCTCTAATGCCGCAGCAGACTTTTCAAAATCTCCAGAATCATACAACAGCACTCCAAACTGGAACCACGCAACAGGTTCTTGTGGAGCCGAAAACGCCGCTCTCTCTGCATACACTAGAGCGCCTTCACTATCATTGTTTGCAGTTGCAATCTGAGAGAGTAAGAACAAAGCAATTGCATAATTGCTTTTTCTCTCAATCGATTGTTTCAAATAAACTTCTGCCGATGCAGTATCCCCTCTTGATAACGCGAGCTGAGCAAGGCGGGCATAAGGCTCTGGACTTCTAGGATTTTCCGCAGCTGCCCTTTCGTACGCAGCTTGAGCATTTTCATACGCCCCTTCTATCTGTACCCCTGCAAATTCTTCATACACACGAGCTAACGTAACCCACGCTTGGTAATCTGCCTGATTTGCAGTTACTGCAGCGAGAGCCTGTCCGATTGTGCTTTCAAATACTTTGCGTAGCTCTTCTTGCTCTTCCTGTGTCTCTACTCCAGTTGCCGCTAATTGTTGAAAGCGAATTATTCCGAGTTCGACTATCGCCCGATTCACTCGAGGACTTTCTGAATTTAGGAAAATTGCTGTATCTAATATTCCTTGAGCTTGCGCAATATCGCTTGTTTTATTGTACGTTACTATACTTTTGTTGACGTACATATCTGCGAGCAGTGATCGAAACAAGAGAAATCCTCCAAAAAGAATTGCAATCATTACAATAATTACACCAACGAAAGCTATCTTCCCCCTCTTCCCTGCCATTTCACCGAAGGAGAGAGTGACTGTACTTAGTGCCCCTGAGACCTTTTGAGAAGCAATGAAGAGGCCTGTGAGCATAAACGTGAACGCGAGCAACACTACACCAGGAGCATAGAAAAGATTGAGCGCCCATAAGTACACAACTCCTCCAAATAACCCTACATAAACGCCACGCCACCTGTTATTGCCGTCTGCTGGTGCTCTAAAGAGAGTGCGCGCGCCACGATACGAAAGAGTGAGGAAGAACAAGAGCCACGCAGCCGCGCCTATAATTCCAGTTGTAATTAATGCCGTTGGAACAAAACCTATACCTTGCGCAAAATCAGTATTCCAAAAAGCAGTCTCATTTACTGACGCAGGTTTATAGAGACCCCACTGTCGAGTAAATGTATTTGGTCCAGATCCAAAAAGAAAACCTCTCTCTTGATAGACCGCAGAACCAACCGCGAACGTGCCTTCCCACGATGGACGAACGTCAATCTCTACAATCTGAAGCCAGTTAGGCAAAGACGTATGTACTGCAGTTCCTACGAATGCAAAAATTCCTGCAACAAGGAACACTGCAACCATCATCTTTGGTACTACCTTTTTAGATGGTGATGGAGTAGGTGCGTCAGTTTGTGCAATGCTTAAATCAGGTTGAGGACTTGTAACGGGGGCATCTCCACCCTTCGCCTTGCTACCAAAAAAGAATAAATAAAGACTAAGTAGCGCAGAAACAACTGCCAAAACAATCCATACATCTTGCACATTTACAAGAATTAAAAACAGAAGCGAAGCGACGCCAGATAATATTGCAATGATTCGAGCTCTCCCTTCAGCGAACGAGGTTCCAACAAATGCGGCTGATAGAATCGTAATAAGTCCAAGGAAAATTCCGAAATCATGCCAAGATCCAATAAGAGTAGTTGGAGGTAACGAAAGAAAGCCTCCAAGAGACAGAACATTCACCCCTAGCGTTAGACGAGCAACCTGATACACAACAACTATGAGTCCAGCGATAAGAATAAGGCGATACGAGCGAAGGATTTCTTTTGTACTATCTACTATAACTGCCACCATTAGTAAACTCATCGTCCACACAGCCATAGCTACAACCGTGTCACGCTCTACACCAACACCTAAAAATGATGCCCCGCCTGAACCAGAGACAAGTGCCGAAATTGCATATGCAATCGGTAAAAGTATTGCGGCGCACGCAACTAAACTTTTTGGTATAGAGATTGCCCTCTCACCAATTCTGGAAAGCACCCATGCAAGAACTACGAGTGACACTACAATCACCATGAAGCTCATTTTTGCTTGTGGAATTGTGGCCCAACTACTCGGGATAAAGACTACGGGCAACAATAAAAACAAAGCTGCAATAAGTGCTTTGTAAGAAGATTTGAAAAAGGTGGCGAGTGCTTGCATAGATAAAAACTAAAGTATTATCTTAAAATAATACCATGGTGGAGCACGAGCCATGCGCGGATTTTTTGCACAACAAAAGAACTCAAGAAATATATTTACTTTTTCTTCTTGAATGGTATAATTACTATAGCTCTGTACTGGACAGTCGCGTTCCACTTAAGTGGGATGAGGAAAGTCCGGGCACGACCAAGCATCTTTTAGATGCGTGGAGAACGGTAGCGGGTAACTCCCGTCCGCCGCGAGGCGAGGGATGCGAGCAGAGACGTCTTAGCTGAGAAGCAAAGATACCCTTAGGGGTAAGTCCTCTTGGAAACAAGAGGAGTGAAACGGCTAAATTCCTACTGGCGTGCAAGGCCGCACCAAGTACTTTTGTACATGGAGAGCCGCATGAGGCTATTGGCAACAATAGTCCTAGATACATGATTGTCTAAACAGAACCCGGCTTATAGGTACAGAGCAAAAAGTGAAAAGAGCGCCCGAATAGGGCGCTTTTTTCCGTCCAGCAAATTCTTTTTATCTTAGATCTCGCACGTTCCTCCTGCACAAGCTAATTCCTTAGCACCCTGCGTATTATCATCCCTTTCGTACAAAACTAACTTTGAGAAATCAATACTGTTGAGCTCTTTGTTTCGTTTATCGTATTCTTTTTTTGATATTTCTTCATACGGCGCAAGCTGATACACATGATCATTGCGAGGCAAGAATGAAAGCCCACCCACGATATCCCAGTTCTCATAAAGGAAGTTCGCAACGGCTACCCACTCATCATCGCTTACATAAATTGTGACCGAAGGGTTGTGCTCGGTGAAATGCTCTTTCAATCGCTTCCATTCGTGAAGAAGATCGAGCGCGGAAACATCTTTATTCACAATAACTCCGGCTGGTGCTTTACATGGAAATTCCATAACCATTGTTGACGCATTTGAGGTTGAATACCCAACTTCTGGTTTAATGCGTACACCTTGGTCTTTCGCGAGCTTTAGAAGTGGATCGTTTGCACTAATGCGAACGCGGCGTACGTAGTGGCGTGCAAACCAAGGATGCATGCCAGATCCCACACCTAAGAGTTGTCCTGAATTTCCGTGCGGCTTTACACACGTGATAGACGTTGATTCTTTTTTACCAAACCTCTTTGCATACTTTTTATTTACTTTTATTGACTCGTCGCGAAGCGCTACAAGATTCTTATCGTTGCGCACTATTTCATTGTCGTAGTATCCAGTAATAGAGATGCCGAGCAACTGTTCGTCTTCGCAATTATCTTTCCATCCCTTTGAAAGGTACTCGAAGTTGGTCAAGGTCGCTTGATATGTTCCTAGAATAGACGCTAAACGCATCTTACGCTTGAGATTTGCCATATCGTCGCCCGGGCGAACTACAATAGAAGTAAGATTACAGAATTGTTTGGACTGCAAATAAATCTCACCACATGGATTCACTCCCGTATCCGGCTTTCCCTTTATCTTTTTCCACCTTCTCGCTGGCACTTGTTTTTCAAGCCCTCCTCGGTTGAAAATGCCTCGCTCGCCACTTCCTGCATTCACAAGGGCTGTCCATTCTCCAAAAAATTCACTCGCGCTTGGCTTTACTTCGTACACAGCCGAGTTATTCGCCATAGAGCGCTGCCCTTCGCTTTGCCAAAATGCTCCCTTTTTTGCGTCTCGCATCTCAGTGTCATCAAGAGAAGATAGAGAGATAAGTGCACTCCTTCGTACTCCACCTGCAACTACAATAAGACCAATCTGGCAAATGATGTCGTGAAGATCTATCGTTGAGAGACGACGGCCCTGCCTTCCTAGAATCTTGCGCTTGGTAAATTGCATAAGCTCCATAAGAGGAGCTGGACCTGATGCGCGTCCGCCCATAGTCATGAGTCGCGCTCCCGCTGGACGAACCTTTGAGTAGTCAATCTCTACGTCCATACCCTGCTCCCACGCCTCACAAGCTTTTACAAACGCTTCACACCATCCCACCTTTCCGTCTTCTACTACAATTTTTGCTGCCATTTTTCCATTTTGTTTTTGAATCTGCGGGAATTTTTCCACGTTATATGGTTCAACTGAAAATCCGCAACCAGCACCACACATAGACACATACATAATCTCAGAAAGATCTCTCCATGAAGTAGGAGCAATGTATGCACAGTTATAAGCGCATACGTTTGAGGCACGGCACGCCTTTCCTGCAGACCACAAAAGCCGCATCGAAGGACAAATTTCTTGCTTGAGAATCGCTTCGCGAACCTCAGAGTATTCTTCCTTGGTTAGCTTCTTTCCCAAATTTTCGCGCATGAAATCCATGTAGCGATCGATAGCTTCAACCCATGTTTCTCTTCGCCCCAAATCATCCTGCCACCTCGAATAGAACTGGTAGAAAATAAATTCTTGATATGAAGTTTTAAAATACTTACTACTGTCTTTAATGACCTTCTTTATTTCCTCTGGAACAGCATCCTCTTCTGCTCTCTGCTTCGCATGCTCTGCTCGATAGAGAATATATGCTTTAGATGTTGCCACGTAGTCCGAAAGTATAAGCTGGCGCTCCACTTCGTCTTGAACTCCCTCAACAGTAGGAACGAATCCTTCGTGTTTGCGGGCAGTGCGCACCAAATCTGCCATTACTTTGTGCGCTACCAACTCCGCTTCTTCGGTAGATCCCTCTCCAGTAGCAGCCATTGCCTTTTTTACTGCAATTGATATTTTCCCAAATTCAAATGGAACCGCTTTTCCATCACGCTTCCGTATCTTTGAGATAAATTTTGTGTATTTGTTCTCCCCTGTCTCCTTTTTTACATTTTTGGGGGTTGTTGATACGCCCTTCACTTTTGAGGTTGTTGTGGACATGCGCACTAAAAACTAATTATTAAAAGGAACCAGCATTTGCACGAGTATATACTTCTCCCTCATGCGCATGTTGATAATATGTGTATTGTACCGTGGGTAACTTATGTATAACTGCAAAAAATCTGTGGACAAGCACCCTATAAAACAATCCTCACTGCCTGTAAACGTTTTTGCTACTATTTACAGTGTGACAGCGTCTCCAATCTCAATGTTATACGCTTCAGTAAACCCAGCGACTAATTCAAGTACATAGCGAGAAGGCACTCGAGGTCCAAAAACTTCAGGGTAGGTCTCTGGCCTCACATTCCTGCGAATATCGACAATAGTGCCACTTGCGTCTATCCAAACTATATCCAGAGAGAATTCCATGTCTTTCATCCATATGCTATAAGTGTCGTCTTTATCAAATACAAACAGCATCCCCTGATTAAATGGAATGATGGAGCGGCCCGAAAGCCCCCGGGCATGCTCGTCGGGCGAATCAGCCACGTGCACTTTCACCGGAGTCCCAGCCACCTCAATAGTGGGCAAAAATGCGTCATCTGGCACAAAGGGAGTCACCGAGCCGTCTTTAACGGTGAACACCACTATCCCTATAACAATAAGAAGAAGAATGACTGAAGCTATAACCGCCTTGTTCATACGCCTATGCTATCAGGAATTTTGCGCGTACACTAGACAGCTATGGAGGAGATTACCTATCCTATACGTATAAACCGCTACCTATTCCTTAAGGGATATTGTTCGCGCCGCAAAGCAGACACGCTCATTTCCGAAGGAAAGGTGCATATAAACAACAAGGTGGCGGTCTTAGGCTCTCAAGTACAAAAGACGGACAAGGTTTCTCTAGCGCCAGACGTTAGAGCGCTTCCTAAAGGATATTCATACTATCTGTACCACAAACCACGCGGCGTTGTGAGCCACAACCCACAAAAAGGAGAAAAGAGTGTTGAGGATGTGGCAGGAATAAAAAAGAAGGTGTCTCCCGTTGGTAGATTAGATAAAGACTCTCGCGGCCTTATGCTTCTTACCGACGACGGCAGGATTGTAAACGCACTTCTTAACCCTGATTTCGCGCACACAAGAGAATACCGCGTTACTGCAGACAAGCGCATGAAAGACGGCGACTTAAAGCGACTAGCGCGCGGTGTGTCTATTGAAGGATACAAGACCCGAGCTGCAACAGTATCGCGAGTAAACGACTCTACTGTAGACATGACACTCATCGAAGGAAAGAAGCACCAGATCCGGCGTATGTTTGCTGCGCTAGGATATCAGGTAACAGACCTAATGCGTACGCGTATTTCAAATTTTTCAGTAAAAGGATTAGAGGAGGGCTCACACCGAGAACTCTCAGAAAAAGAGCGGGCGAAATTTCTCAAAGAACTCGATATACCTACGCCAAATTAAATTCAAGAATTTCTAGACTCATAAACAAAAACGTCCTTTTGACGGACGTTTTTGTTTTCACACGATTTAGATATTACGACATCCAAAATAGGACAAGCGCCATCATTATGAGCGCTATAAGCCAATAACCGGCATTAATAGCGTACATTTTAATAGACTTCCCTTCCCACAAAACTGTTCCAAGAAGAACTACTGCCACAAATCCAAGCCACGTCCAAAAGCCAAGCTCAACTGCACCAATCCAATCAACAACACCCCATGCAATTGCAAAATGATTCAAAACATACGCCATGATGAGCGCGGCAATAAATCCTGCTATAGCCATCATGGGCATCTTCTTTTTCCCTGCCTCCATCTGATCTGGCGTAAGATTCATTGAACGAATCCACGTATCACCAAACACCTTTGGTGCATACCAAATAAAACCAAGGACCATATTAGCTACACCTGCTATGGCTACTGCTAAGAAATTCACTTCAAACATACTTGTATATGTAAGTCTGTTTAATTAGGCGACCTTTCTGCAAGTATAGCACCCTAAGATTCATTGAAATCTAATGCACAAGAGTTAATACAAAAACGCTTTCCACCTTTATCTTGAGGACCGTCATCAAACACATGTCCCAGATGGCCATCGCATTTGGCGCACACCACTTCGGTGCGCTCCATTCCATTTGAAGAGTCCTTCTCGAGTCGCACCGCGTCCCTTACCGCTCCAGTGAAAGAAGGCCAGCCAGAGTGTGATTCAAATTTCGTGTCAGAACTAAAAAGTGGAGCGCCACATCCAGCGCAGTGATACATTCCATCATCTTTAAGATCAATGTAGTCTCCGGTGAATGGGATTTCAGTGCCCTTCTCCCGCAGTACGTGATACTGCTCGTCCGTGAGTTTCTCTTTCCATTCTTCTTCGGTAGTCATGAGGATATTGTATCAAATTGAGATTACTTCAAACAACCTCAATACTATCATCTAATTAAGATGGAGCATTCCCTGTACGTTCCCAATCAAAATCCTCATATCTGTCTCCGAAATCTCTGCATTGGGCAGACTTTAAGTTCTATGTATAATCGGCCATAGAAAAGTATTCACCGCGTTCCTCATTTTATAACCCAAGAGGGGTCTTCAAAGATGACAACAGAGAAGGGTAAAGCGATATTCGTGGATGGACCATCCGCGAACTCAATGAAAGCCGCACTCGGGATCAACCTGGTGAGTTACCAGGGACTGTACCGAGTCCTCTGCAAAATCGGCGTGTGCGGGGCGCTTACTCGCACTCCACTGGTGACCATGCACCCCGAAAGGGTTGCGCAGGGAGAAGGCCTCTGCAAGCACCTCGCAGGGGCGGGATTCGATGTCTTGCCGGTCGAAAGCCGTGGAAGCGCGGATGACGAGGCCATCAAGGAATGCATACGACGCCTTGATCCGCAAGAAGTTGGGGAGGTCGTGATTATGACCTCGGACCAGGACTTTGTCCCGGTCCTCCGCCAAAAGGTGTCCCAAGGGATTCAGGTTTACTGGGTCTCCACCCTCCGTCCCGATCCAAAGAAAGGGCGCCATGCTCTTTCCTCGAGTGTCATCAGTTTGTTCCAATCGGGCGTGTTCAGCTTTGTCGAGCTCGCCAAGTTCAGCAGACAGATTACGCTGAAGCGGCCATCCGCAGTTGCTAGCAACTGCTATGTACCGAGCGACGACAGCCTGACGGTCATCACTCTGCGACTTCGCAGTGACAGACCGGCGGATCATATGCGTCTGGCAAGCGAGATTGCGAATCTGAAAAAGCGATTTTCTGGTCTGACGTTCACCGTCGAAGTGTAACAACTCCTTTTCGGGAGGGCGGTCATCTGCAAAGATGACCGCCTTTTCATTTGTCTCTTGTTTTGCATATTTTTATCGTATTGCTGATCTCTAAAAACTCCCAGTAGTCGGAGTACTGGGAAGTAGTTTTCACCACAATTACTTAAACAGAAACAACTGGGAGATTTTTTATGTCGAGCAAACCTTTGTAAAGGATATGCGGGATTTTGTGATACAGCAAAGGTCGCTCTCCTTTACCAATCATTTCTTTGTAATAATCTTTGGTTGCTTGCGGTATTGCGGAAAATTTTGCAACTTCGTCAGAGCTATACGAAGCAAAATTTTCTTTACTCATTTTGTCTTTGTTGTCGGCATGTGCATATAAATACACGGTTGCATTTTTCGGATCAATTAATTTAGAATCAATTTGATAGTAGTCCCTTGTGAAATTAGGATCGCGCCCAGCTTTGATGAGCGCTCGCTTTATTTCTTTTGGATTGACCGCTGAAAAATGCAAGACATCGTTCCACAAACAGTCGAGCATTGGAATTCGTTGCTCTTTTATGTGCTCGCGCCCGACGTATTTGTTCACCTGCTGTTCGTAGATGGTGGGGTGTTTTTCTTTCAGCACGTTGAGAGGATAAAGGGTGTCACCTTGCAGATCTTTTGGTACGGAGTGGTAGATATACGTCATATTTTGTACTTTCTCGTGCTAGCTGTTAGATGCGGTGAGGGATTCGAACCCTCGATGCCTGATCGGCATACATGCTTTCTCCCACACATGGCGGTGTGTATTGAACGAAGTTCGAATGTATTTTGAATTAAATCCTGACGACCAATGATGCGCGCCTCGGACACGCTCGCGGACTCGCGTGTGCAAAAACCAAAAAATTTCCTTGCATTTTCCTCGCGCCTCCTCCCCCCACCCCTCCGCCGCGAAGCGGAAAAAGAAATGGAAAGGAAATTTTTGGTTTTGCTTCGCCGCTTCAGACTACGAAATGAACATTTTCATTATATCATTTGTGGTTCTTTGGAGTTGTTCATTTCTCCGTCCTCGCGGCGAGACGAGGCGCTTCCTCTCGGCGTTCTGTGGTAGCTTGAAACTCTGTGCCTTCGACCGAGTTCAGTGGTAACTCATAAAGCGGATTGTGCTAGGCACAAACTAATCTTATTGTGCTTGCCCCGCCCGCCCTGTGCGCGCACAAATCCCCGCCGTTTTTAGGAGATATTATAAAACGGCGGGGATTGCTCCCGTGAATTAAAATATTAAAAATAGAAAGGGCTCCAAGCAGATTGTGTCTGCAAGGAGCCCTTGAGTTTGAAACATGAACTTACCAACTTCCGGAGGAACCGCCACCACCGCTGTCGAATCCACCACCCCCACTGAATCCACTACTGCTGTCGCCGAATCCGTAGGATGAACTGGAGTCACTTGACCTTGAAGAGTCGTTAGAGTGATCGGTGTTCGCATACTGATGCGCCGACTCGGCATTCGCCGTGTTCGATTGAATGCTCGTCAAGATCAGGTAGAGAATGACCCAATCTGTCATGGTCATTCCCGACTGTTGACTTTGCACTTGCGCATACTGTGTCCGAGCTTCTTCGAGGTACTTCACGGCCTTCGGAGACGACTTGCCTTCGGCAAGTTTCTTCTCAGCCTCCTCGATCATGCCCGGAATTTTCTTCAACAGCTCCGGACCTTCTTTTCTCGCCTTCTCTGCGAAGGCGATCTCTTTCTTTATGGTCGAAGCGATGTCGTTGAGCGGATAGTCCATCGAGTCGAGCTTCTCACGAGTCTCGAGCCAATTGACACCTTCGCTTGTTGCAGTCATTCGATCAATTGAGGAAAACTCGCCCTTCAGCTTTGCGAACTTCTTGCGCGTTTCCTCTTTCACATCAGAACTTCTTGCCGTTCTGTCCGCTTCCGCGAACTTAGTGGCAATCGCTCCTTTGTTTTCCAGCACGTACTTACGGGCTTTTGAACGACGCACTGGAGGAACGATGAGAAATCCCAGCAACACCACACCAGCGATACTACCGAGAACGTATCCGAGAACTTTCGTATCTTCAGATGTCCACGGAGCCGACTGCGGTGCCTGAGCGGTTTCTCTTTCTGCGATCACAGGTGCGGAACTTGCATCGAGAGTTCGCATGATTGCATGCGCTCCGTCGATGATTCCTTGTGGCATGTTGCCCGCTTTGAAACGAGGGATAACTGCCTCGTCGCGAATCTGATCGGCACGACTGTCGGTCAGAACCGAGTGAGCACCCGATGCGGTTTCGATTCGCATCTTGCGTTCTTTTGGAGCGATGAGAAAAACGACGCCGTTGTTCTGGTTACGCTTTCCAACGCCCCATTCTTTCGCGAGTCCTTTCGTGTAGTCTTCGATGCTCTGGTTGTTGAGCCAAGGCACTGTTACAACAGCGATCTCGATCGTGGTCTTCTTCTCAAAGGCAACCAGCTCGTCGTTCAAAGACGCTCCTTGCTCACGAGTGAGCAAGTTGGCGAAGTCGTTCACGTAGCCAGTCGCTTTCGGGTACTGCTGTGCGTGAGCTGTCGTTGCAATCGCAACGACGAGCAACATTACGGCCAAGGCCGATTTTCCGAAGGTTTTCATGCGCTTTCTCCTTTTTTGAGGTTGTGAATGTTCAGTCTTTGAGCCATAACAATAGCCCAATGAATGCTGCATTATCCTAGCATATTGAAACCGCTCTGTCAAGGGCAAAACACCCTTTATTTTATGGGGATTATTTCAATAATTCGTCAACCGAAACACCAAGAGCTTTGGCTATTCTTTCAATGGTTGAAAGTGTCGGATTTTGTTTTCCAGATTCTATGGTACTGATGTAAGCCCGATCAACGCCAAGCTCTCGGCATATATCGCCTTGCGACATATGCTTTCGTGCTCGAATTTTTTTCATGTTTACGGCAAGTTTTTTTGATGAATCTGACATAATTATTATCTTGAGTATAAACATTGTTGTGCCTTGACACAATGGTGTGATAAAATACAATATAGCTATGATTACGGCGAAGCAAAACCAAAAATTTCCTTTCCATTTCTTTTTCCGCTTCGCGGCGGAGGGGTGGGGGGAGGAGGCGCGAGGAAAATGCAAGGAAATTTTTTGGTTTTTGCACACGCGAGTCCGCGAGCGTGTCCGAGGCGCGCATCATTGGTCGTCAGGATTTAATTCAAAATACATTCGAACTTCGTTCAATACACACCGCAATTTTTCGAAAAGGGTTTCTGAACGCAAATCTGGGTCGGCGCGAAGCGCCGACACTAATGCATTCCCCCCGCCGAATCCAGAATCCAAAAGGGTTTTCCACGCTCCGCGTGGCTCATCGTTTGCCAATACAATTCTATGAATAATCAAACCAAAAAGTTTTTCATATATACTCGCAAGTCTACGGACGACAAAGACAGACAAGTTCGTAGTATTTCCGACCAGTTAAGTGAGTTAAAAGAACTCGCGTTGAAAGAACAACTGGAAGTGGTAGATGTCTTTGTCGAAAAGCAGACCGCCAAAATACCAGGTCGCCCTGTATTTAACGAAATGATAGAGCGCATGGAAAAAGGCGAAGCGTCTGGTATTTTGGCGTGGCATCCCGATAGACTTGCTCGCAACTCGGTAGATGGAGGAAAAATCATCTACCTCGTTGATACTGGCGTAATCGTAGAAATGAAATTTCCAACTTTTTGGTTTGATCCGACACCGCAAGGAAAATTCATGCTCTCAATCGCTTTTTCTCAATCCAAGTATTATGTAGATAACCTAAGTGAGAATATCAAGCGCGGACATAGAAACAAAGTGAAGGAAGGAATATGGCCTCAAATGTCTCCGATTGGATATGTGAACGAGAAAGGAAAAGGTATCGTGCCACATCCCGAACTTTCAATTTTAGTTAGAAAGACATTTGAGGCATACGCAACTGGAAACTTCACTTTGCGGGAAGTCCGCGACAAATTTAACGCGCTTGGATTGAAGCGAAAAAGCGGTAGAGAGCTTGCGGTGTCGAATTATCAAAAACTTCTCAAAAATCCTATTTACACGGGGCTAATGAGGTATAACGGAGAGATTTTTGAGGGAAAGCACGAACCGATTATTTCAAAGAAACTTTTTGATTCCGTTCAAGAAGTGATGAGCCGAAAATCTAAACCGCATAGCAAAGGTTTGAAACCATATATCTATCGCGGATTTTTCCGTTGCGGAGAGTGTGGGTGTTTCATTACCACCGAGCAACAAAAAGGTCATAACTATTTGCGGTGTACCAAACGGAAAAATCCTTGTTTGCAAAAATATGTCCGTGAAGAAATCATCACTTCTCAAATTAAGGAGGAAATCAAAAAAGTTTCTTTGCCTCTCGATTGGACAAATTGGATGATTGCCGAAAATGCCAAAGATCGGCAATCGGAAGTCCAATCGAGTACGTTTTTTGCGGATAATATAAAAGCCGATATTTCTCTGTTGGATTCTAAAATAGAGAAGCTGATGAGTGCCTATCTCGAAAGTGCGTTGTCGCTCGAAGAATATCGGGAAGCTAAAAACAAGTTGGTTAATCAAAATCAGCTTCTCAAAGAGAAATTATCGGCTTTTGAGCAAAAAGCGAATAATCGGTTCGAACTTACCGAAAAGTTTTTGAAATACAATATGGAATTGGCAAACGACCGAACAAATGAAGAAAATACTCATTTGTTCAAAAAAGTCGGTTCGAACTTTTTAATTAAGGATCGAACCGTACTTTTTGAGCCACGCGGAGCGTGGAAAACCCTTTTGGATTCTGGATTCGGCGGGGGGAATGCATTAGTGTCGGCGCTTCGCGCCGACCCAGATTTGCGTTCAGAAACCCTTTTCGAAAAATTGCGGAGGAGGCGAGATTCGAACTCGCGGAGGGCGTAAACCCTCACACGCTTTCCAAGCGTGCGCCTTAAACCACTCAGCCACTCCTCCGCCATATGTAGGGATTACAATTTACACTACAATCACTCCGCTCTTGTGTAAATTGGGAACAATCGTGCACCTTACACCGCTCAGCCACTCCTTTAAGTGTGCCCACATCATACACAACTAAAGCGAAAGGGCGACTGTTTCCAGCCGCCCTTTTGAGCTTACGCTCGAATTACTTGATGCGGACGTTCCCGACGAACGCCTCGCGATGGTGACGTCGAGGCGTCCCCATCCAACTCCCCGCGGAGCCGTGGGACGGGCAATGCCCATTCCCGGACTGGGTCGTTGAGTCGCTGATCCTGATGATCGTCTTCTCGGTGCGCTTCCCCTTGGACCTTTTTTCGACAATTATGGTGCGAATCGTCATGAACGTCCCCTAGACTGAAGTTTGCATCGACCCTCTCTCGAGGGTCTCCGTGCAAGTTTATATTACAAAACTCGATGTAAATCAAGTGTCTCTATTACCTTTATCTTTGATGATACGCTAGCCAGCCAACCAGCGAAGTGGCCAAAAGTGCAAGTGTAGCAATCACAATTCGCCCAGAAGTAAGCTTATTTTCCTCATCTTTTAGAAATTCAAACACCAGAGCAAAGCCAACAATACCTACAATGACATCGATTCCTCTATTACTGGGCGCCTCTTGGATATTTAGAAGAATCTCCCCCACTTCCCAAAGCACCAGCACAGCTGCCGCATAGATATAAGCGCTCTTTTGCGATATTTTCGTAAAAATAGCAATTAAGGCAATTTCAACACCAGCCAATACATGCACCACCATCCACAAATCAAAAAAACGCCCTTCGGCGTACGACAGTGAAATATTTGTGATTATTTCTTCTCCCCCCATACCTTATTTTAGGGATTGCAATGCGGCAATACGCTCTCCCACAGGAGGGTGCGTGCTAAACATTTTGGCAATAAATTTACCTTTCTCTGAAGCGCCAAAAGGATTACTAATGAAAAGATGCGCTGTGGCGTGATTCGCTTTTCGCATCGGCGCTTTATAAGAACTGATTTTCTGTAGTGCTCCCGCGAGTCCTTCCGGATAGCGCGTCAAGAGGGCTCCCGTAGCGTCGGCCAGAAATTCTCGCTTTCGAGATACTGCCATCTGCATTAACTGCGCGGCAAGAGGCGCAAGTACAATAGCGACAACTGCACCAATTAAAAGAATCGGATTGCCTTTGCTGTCTCTGTCACCGCCTCCCCAAATAGAAATTCGCAAGAAGAAATCTGCAAGAATCGAAAGGATGCCAACCAAAACAACAGCAACAGTCATTACTAAAATATCTCTATTGCCTATGTGGGCCAACTCGTGCGCTATCACCCCTTCGAGCTCAGCGCGATCAAGCGCACTAAGAAGCCCTGTTGTTACTGCTACAGCTGAGTGCTGAGGATCGCGCCCTGTCGCGAATGCATTTGGAGCGTCGTCATTAATGATATATACACGCGGCTTCGGGAGACCTGCTGTGATCGCAAGATTCTCAACTATACGGTGCAGTTCTATATACTCACTTTCACTCGCCTCTTTTGCTCCTGTTGCAGAAAGCGCAATCTTGTCTGACTGCCAATACGCAACAATATTCATCGATAGTGCTACTCCTACAGCAATATAGAGAACAAAAACATTCCCAAAGTAGTACGAAGCCGCCCACCCCACCAATATAATTAGGATCAGAAACGCGGTCATTAGAAACCACGTCTTTCTTACGTTACTTGTTTGATGTGTATACAGGGATGCCATAGTCTTCATTATAAAAGCACTTCGTCTTACAATTTCAAGCGAGGAGCACGTGAAAGATTTCTTTCACGACGTCCGAGCGAGGGAATTGTATGCTGTGCATATATTGGCTCCTCAGCTCGATCATGAAAATCCTCGCTTCTGCCTGTGCGTGTCCGCACGCAAACAGGTCGCTCGGACTTCCACGACTCTCGCCTTACGTCGCCAATGAAATCACGCTATCTTTATATTAGCAACAATCACCCAGAAATAAGGAGCTCGCGATGAAATCGTTTTGCGCAAGCGTGCTTCTCATTCTTATAGGAGCGACGCTACTATTCTTCAATCCTATAATTCTGCTCGCGACCGGATGGAACCCATCCACTGAAGAGTGGCTTATATTCCGCGTCTCCCTAGGAGCCCTAATCATCGTAGCTGGCCTAACGGCCCGCACCTGGGTTCTGAAATACTTTTGAGATCCGCTAGTGGCAATTACTACTTGCGGATCTTTCCACACTAGAAACTCACCTTAACTGGATCTTTTGCAGCCTGATCATCTGCTCCAAGAGAAAAGAATTCTCGCTTCTCAAACTTAAACATATTTCCTACGATATTTGTAGGAAACGACTGCAGTCCGACAGCAAGCTCCTGTACCACTGAGTTGTAAAATCGTCGTGCTGCTTGGATTTTGTTTTCTGTGTCGGTAAGTTCACGCTGAAGCTCAACGAAGTTTTCGTTTGCTTTAAGATCTGGATAATTTTCTGCAACGGCGAGCAACTTCCCAAGCGATTGTGAAAGCGCTTGTTCTGCCCCTGCCATTGCTTTGATTTGCTCTGGCGTGATGTTTGTAGGATCTACGTGTATCTGAGTTGCCTTTGTCCTCATTTGAGTCACCTCCTCAAAAGTACTGCGTTCGTGAGATGCATATCCCTTTACTGTCTCCACCAAATTCGGAATGAGATCGTATCGACGCTTCAACTGCACGTCGATGTCAGCCCACGCCTCTTGCACTCGCGTCGTAAGACGCACAAACATATTGTAGGCATAGATAACCCACAAACCTGCTAACACAACCAACCCCAAAAGAATATAAATGATTGTCATATCATAGTATTTTACCACAATTGCTTTAATAGGAAAAGAATAGTAGAAAGAACTTGGCCGCTCTTTAAGATCGGCGTCATCAGGGGCTCTTAGAGCCCGAACCGAGGAGAAGACGATGAAAATCAGTATAACGTGCTTACTTACCGAGACTGGAGGAAAGGTTCCCTTTTTTGCCACGGAAGTGGTCGGGTACACCTTTCCAATCGTGACGGAGGAACTGACACGGCTGGAACTCACTGAGGCCCTAGAGGTTCTCAGATTCCGATTCGTCGATATTGACGAGGATGGTGGGGTGTCGGTAATAGTCACACCAATAATTAACATGAGTCCCTGGGGAGTAAGCGTGCGCAACAATAATCTTGAAGGTCATATGATCTTATTGCGAGTTCCTCAGATTGAATCACCGGGAGATGCTCGCCTATACGCAACGTTACATGCGGAAGAAATTGTTGCTTCCGTAAAAAACTCAATACGTATTCTGACCAAATCAACCGTTGAAGGACTCAGCAGAATATTGAACCGAATCGGCGAACGAAAAGAATACTGAACGAAAACGGCGCGGATGCTTGCATCCGCGCCGTTCCATTTTCCACTAGAGCGAAGTGTTCCAGTTTTGGAGTCTTTCGCAGACCTGCAAGCATGGTTTCTGCGCAGCAGAATTGCAGGTCGAGAATGAGTGCGGTCGCCCGATGGGGCGACCGACACGACTCCAAAACTGAAAAACGAGCGACCCCTTACATCATCCCCCCCATATCCCCCATTCCACCTCCATGATTATGCTCTTTTTCTTCTTCTGGATCATCTGCTACGGCTGCCTCTGTGGTTAGAAGTACTGCCGCCGCTGATGCTGCATGCTCCACGCCACTGCGCGTCACTTTCACAGGGTCAATAATTCCTGCCTCATACATATCTACAATTTCTGCATCCACTGTATCGCCGGCCGCGTTAAATCCGTTTGAACCATTTTTACTTACCGCCTCAAGAATAAGTGCGGCATCATCTCGCCCGGTATTTTTCACAATCTGCTTAAGTGGTGCTGAAAGTGCACTTACAAGAATCTTATAACCAATCGTATACTCATCGTGTCCTTTAAGATTCTTTCCTAATTTTGCCGCCACTTTTGCAAGCGCCGCTCCACCTCCTGGAACGATACCTTCCTCGATAGCTGCCTTTGTCGCGTTCACTGCGTCCTCAATCTTGTCTTTCAAATACTTCATCTCTGTTTCAGTTGCCGCGCCCACTCGTATAACAGCTACGCCACCTGTAAGCTTGGCAATACGCTCATCAATTTTTTCACGATCATACTTCGAGCTTGAGTTTTTCGATTGAGTGCGCAATTGTGCGGCTCGCTTCTCGATATCTGCCTTCTTCCCCTTACCTCCAACAATTATTGTGTTGTCTTTGGTTGAAACCACGCGGTTCGCTTTACCCAAAACAGAAAGCTCGGCGCTCTCCAATTTCATACCTGTCTCTTCAGAAACAACTTGTGCTCCTACTGTAATTGCAATATCTGCAAGCATCTCTTTCTTTTTTTCACCATACCCAGGAGCCTTGATAGCCAAGACATTAAACGCGCCTCGAAGTTTATTGACTACAAATGTTGCGAGAGCTTCATTGTCTACATCGTCTGCAATAATCACCAAGTCTTTCTTACCTGACTGCGCGAGCTTCTCCAAGAATGGCAATACATCTTTTATCGCGGATATCTTTTTGTCGGTGATCAAAATAGGAGCATCTTTCATTTCTGCTTCCATTCTCTCTGGGTTCGTCACCATGTACGCAGAAACATATCCTTTATCAAATTCCATTCCTTCTACCACCTCCGACTCAATACCAAATGACTGAGATTCTTCTACAGTTACTACGCCGTCTTTTCCAACCTTATCAATAGTGTCTGCGATTGTTGTGCCAAGCTCTTCTGATTCAGCAGAAATAGTTGCAACCTGGCGAATATCCGCCTTGCCCGACACTGGTTTTGCCATTTTTCGCAATTCTTCTACCGCGTCTTTAACGGCGGCTTCAATACCGCGTCGCACCATAATCGCGTTCGCACCCATTGCGGTACGCTTAAATCCCTCTGAAATAATGGCTTGAGCGAGAACAACCGCGGTTGTAGTACCGTCTCCTGCTTTGTCGTTTGTTTTGGTTGCCACCTCTTTCACCACCTCAGCCCCCATATTTTCAAATCTATTTTTGAGAGAAATTTCTTTTGCGATTGATACTCCATCATTCGTTATGGTTGGGCCACCGTAGCTTTTATCAAGCGCGACGTTCCTTCCGCGTGGCCCAAGGGTCACTTTAACTGCGTTCGCAACCGTATCTACTCCTTTTTTGAGAGCGGCTCGAACTTCTGCGTCAAATAGTACTTGTTTTGCCATGGTCTAAATTATTTAATGATTGCTAGTATATTGTTTTCCGTGACTATGTAGTACTCCTCTTCATCAACCAATACCTCGTCGTAGCCATATTTTGAAAATACCACCGTATCGCCAACCTTAATGCGCATAGGAAGCACATCTCCTTTTTCATTTCTTTTACCCTCTCCCACTGCCACTACCTTACCTCGCTCTGGTTTTTCTTTTTGTGCAGAATCAGGGATGATAATGCCGGAGGGAGATTTTTCATCTTGTGCGACATCCGGACGAACCAAAACTCTGTCTCCGAGAGGTTGTATAGCTCCTTTTTTTGTAGATTTCTTTGCCATAGTGAGTGTCATCATTAAGATGTTAATGCGGGCGTATTATATGCGCCACCGCACTTAGAAGCAAATTGCGCGGCAAAAATACCCTTTGACTTTATCATTTTCCTTGTTACTATATTGCCAATGACGGCACTGATTGGCATTTTGCCCTACATAGAAATCGTCCTAGCAGTTCTCCTTATAGTCGCGGTTCTTTTGCAAAGAACAGGGGCTGGACTTGGAGGCGCTTTTGGAGCGGACAACTTCAGCACTGGTTTTCACACACGTCGAGGGTTTGAGAAAACTTTGTTCCAGTCTACGATTGTACTCGGGGTGTTGTTTGCGCTTACCGCGCTCGTCAACTTCTTGTTACTCTAAATCTCAATTAATTTTTACTAGCATACTTATAGTTTGAAGTATCGCCACCCTTGTGCCGGTACTTTCCATATGGAAGATCCACAAACCTATTCTACTTCCGAGGATTCACAAAGACCCGAGCGAAAGTCTAGATGGCACCGCATTCGCCTTATTGAAAACCTTGATGAAATGCTCGGCTTTTTTTCTCCGGCTGAGCGTGCCCTTTTGTATTTTTTATCTATCGTTTTGGCTCTTAGCACTGCGGCTCTCTTGATTAACATAAATGTAAACACCACGGAGGAGGTTGCAAGCTATGGAGATTCTCTTACAGAAGGAGTTGTGGGCACGCCGCGCTTTATAAACCCACTTCTGGCTGCATCAGATACCGATCGCGATCTTACTGAGCTTGTCTACTCAGGGCTAATGCGCCCAACTCCCGAAGGAACTTTCATTCCAGACCTTGCTGAACAGTATAAAATCTCCGAGGATGGGCGCACATATACTTTTGTGCTACGCGAAGATGTCACCTTCCACGACGGGAGGCCAGTGACTTCAACTGACATAGCATACACAATTCACCTTGCTCAAAGCCCTGACATAAAAAGCCCTAAACGGGCGGACTGGGAAGGAGTGGCTGTAAATGAAATAGACGAACGTACAATCAGTTTTACCCTACCGAGGGCATACGCACCGTTTCTTGAAAACACCACACTGGGCATCCTTCCTTTCCATCTTTGGGAGCAAGTTACTCCTGGGGAGTTTCCTTTTCACAATCTGAACACTCGCCCCGTAGGTACAGGAGCATACAGAGTTGATAGCGTACGCACTGATAAATCGGGCTCCCCAACTCACTACATATTCAAATCTTTTAGTGATTTTGCATTGGGCAGACCGTACCTTTCAACAATTGAATTTCGATTCTACCCAAACGAACAATCTTTGATATCGGGATTTAACAACAGAGACATAGAAAGTGCATCTGGCATTTCTCCAGCAAACCTTTCCGAAATTAACCTGAAGAAATCTGCGATTCACCAAACAGCTCTTCCTAGAGTATTTGCCATCTTCTTAAACCAGAACGGCTCAGAAGCGTTTTCAGATAAGCGCGTACGACAAGCCCTTGATATCGTTTTAGATAAACAAAAAGTAGTGGACACATCTCTTGGTGGATATGGAGAAGTTCTGGGTGGGCCAATTCCTCCACAGGTACTCGTAACAAAAACAATTGAAGGGCCTGCGGCGTACGACAAGGAGGTCAATATTTCTAAAGCAAAATCCCTTCTAGATGCTGCCGGATGGGAGAAAAACGAAAGCACGGGAATGTGGGAAAAAGATGACACTGCATTGTCTTTTGCGATCAAAACATCCGACACCCCAGAGCTTGTCGCTACTGCCGAGGAAGTGGTTCGTCAGTGGCAAGAATTTGGAATCGATGTAACTATTGAAGTATTCGCGGCTGGAAATCTGAACACGAGTGTTATTCGACCTCGAGAATATGAGGCTCTCCTTTTTGGAGAAATTGTGGGTAGAACACTAGACCTGTTTGCCTTTTGGCACTCTTCTCAGAGAAGCGACCCTGGGCTTAACCTCGCCCTATACACCAACAGCAAAGCAGACTCACTACTTTCAGAGGCGCGTATTGAAACAGATATTGAGACTCGGGAAGAAAAATTTGTTGCATTCGAAGACATTGTGCGAGAAGATGCTCCTGCAGTATTTCTCTACGCTCCAGAGTTTCTCTATATAACGCCAGAGAATCTTAAAGGTGTTTCGCTCGGTGCTCTCACAACACCAGCTGAACGATTTTTGACCGTGCACACATGGCATACACAAACAGAAAGAGTATGGAGTATTTTTACTAAAAACTAATTATTAATTCAACAACACAGTATGAATGAAAAACGACCGCGAGGAGGAGCTGCAAAAACAGCACAGAAACCAACGTCACGACCTCGCCGAGGTGGTCAGAGAATAAGACGACCAAGAAATGGCAACATAACTAAACCGCTAAAAAACGTGGAGTCACGAAAAAAATCTGTCGAAATACCACCTCTTGAAAAAGGAAACATTAGAATTATCCCTCTAGGTGGAGTAGAAGAGATCGGACGAAACATGACAGCAATTGAGTTCGGCGATGACATTATCGTCGTGGATTGTGGATTCCAATTCCGAGAAGAAGACACTCCTGGCATTGACTACATTTTGCCAAACACTGAATACTTAGAACAAAACCGCAGCCGAGTCCGTGCAATGATTATTACGCACGGACACTTAGACCACGTTGGTGGTATTCCTTACGTCATAGATCGCATAGGTAACCCGCCTATCTACACCCGAAAGCTCACAGGTGTAATGATTAAAAAGCGTCAAGAAGAATTTTCGTATCTCCCTACTCCTGACATAAGAGAGGTGGAAAAAGATGAGCGCGTTGTTATACACGGGCTCCCCGTTAAATTCTTCGCAGTAACTCACACTATTCCAGATTCTATGGGTGTCATTGTAGAGACACCGTACGGAGACGTAGTCGTAACTGGAGATATAAAACTTTCTCACACAGATGGCGTCCCTAGTGATGAAGAAAAGAAAGAGTTCGGAATCTTTAAAGATAGAAACGTTCTCATGCTTCTTATGGATTCAACAAACGTGTGGCAACCAGGCTGGTCCATTCCGGAAAAGAAGGTGTTTGAGACTATGGAGCAAATTATTTCTGAACAAAAAGGTCGCCTAATAATCGGCGCTTTTGCATCCCATCTAGAGCGCCTTATGCACATTGTGCGTATCGCTGAATCTCAGGGAAAGAAAATTGTCGTCGAGGGACGCAGTATGAAAACCAACATGGAAATAGTGCGTGAGCTTGGAATTCTAAAACATAAAGACACTACCCTGATTCCTGCAGAACAAATGGGTAACTACCCACAAGAGAACGTAATCATTCTTGCAACAGGTGCTCAGGGCGATGAATTCGCCGCGCTTGCTCGCATTGCAAACAAAACACACAAAACAGTGCGCCTAACCCCAGACGATACAATCGTTCTTTCTTCATCAGTTATCCCTGGAAACGAGCGCGCTGTTCAAAAACTGAAAGACAATCTTTCTCGCCAAGGCGCACACATTATCACCTACCAGACTGGCGAGTTCTACGTGCACGCGACAGGACATGGAAATCGCGAAGAGGCTCGTTGGATTCACCAGCAAATTCGACCAAAATTCTTCATGCCCCAGCATGGATATCATTATCTTTTGCGCATACACTCTGATCTTATTCAAGAATCTCTTGGAATGGCCGAAGCTAATATCGTTATCCCCGACAACAGTTCAATTATAGAAATCCAAGATTCAGGCAAAAAGATAGTAAAACTCAAACAAAAAGCACCGGACGCCCTTCGAGTTGTCGAGGGACAAAACATAAGTGAGCTGTCAGACGTATTGATGCGTGATAGAAAAGCGCTTTCACAAGATGGATTTTGCGTTGTTGTTGCCACGGTAGACCGCAGAACAGGAAAGCTCCAAAAGTCACCTGACATTATCTCTCGCGGATTCGTGTACCTACGAGAGAATACCGAGCTCATGAACCAGACCCGCCTAATCATTAGCAAGCATGTCGCTACAATGTTTGGAAACGGACGCAAACATCCAAGTATCGACGAGGCTAAAGACCAGCTCGCAGACATTGTGTCACGATTCTTATTGCAGCAAACGCATAAAAATCCGATGGTAATACCCGTTATTGTGAGTTTGTAGATTATTTTCTACAAATACTCGATGATATAGTGTAACGATGACATTTATTGACGAGTGCGCGCCGGTGCGTCGTACGCTGTATGTGATAAACCTTTTTATTACTGCGACAGTCGCCCTTGTTACGTATTACAATACACCACTTCTCCTAAGTGCGGGAATCCCTGAAGAATTCATTGGGATCATCTACGCCCTAGGTTCACTTTTGGGTATAATTTCTTTGTATTTTGCACCAAAGATATTTAACTCTTTTGGTGCATTCCAAACATTCGCAATACTCTCTGCAGTGGCAGGATTCGCATGCGTTGGTCTCGCAGTACTATCAAATCTATTCATAATAGTTCTCCTTTTCCTTCTTCTGTCCGCTGGGGCCCTGGTCCTATACCTACTTCTAGACATGTTCCTCGAGGGATCAACGCCTCTTGAAACTGAGACTGGGCGCACCCGAGCCTTCTTTCTTACCATGGCAAATATTGCATGGGTTCTCTCTCCATTTATCGCAGGTGTATTGAGCGCTGGAGGTGATTTTTTCTACCTATACATTTTTACTGGAATGCTCTTTGTCCCAGTTCTCATAATTACCGGGGTTTCTCTTCCTAGATTAAAAGCACATATATACCCGCGGACTCGAATCACTCGCCTCGCGTCCCTTTTAGCGCAAGATAAAAATGTACGCGGCGTATTTTTTGCACAATTCATGCTGCGTTTCTTTTTTGCGATTATGGTTATTTACATACCAATACTATTTATTGAGTACGTTGGCTTCTCACTTAAAGAAATGGGTCTCATTCTTTCAATCGCCATGACTGCTTATCTTATTGAGCTCCCACTCGGTAAAATAGCCGATGCATACATTGGGGAAAAAGAAATGATGATACTTGGCTTCCTAATTATCGGAATTTCTACCATTGCTATCGTATTTATTTATATTCCGCTGATTTGGTTATGGGCGCTTGTCTTATTTATAACCAGAATAGGAGCCGCTCTAATCGACATAACTACTGAAAGCTATTTCTTCAAACACGTTGGGGGTAGCGACACTGATTCGGTAGGAGCATTTAGAGCTCTGGTTCCACTTGCAAGTATTATTGGGCCACTTTTAGGATCAGTCGTAGTTATATTTCTTTCAGTGCCGGCCGTATTTTTCCTGCTTGGTATAAGTATGTTTTTAGGTGTTCCTACTGCACTTACTCTCAAAGATTCTCGCTAAAGAAACTTCCCGTGGTTTAAGTTTGATTATAGGAATGTCCGTCTTCGTGAACGTTATGGATTTTTGGTCCGCCATTTTTAAGTGGTATGAGAAAAATAGCAACTATGTACGCTATTACTCCTGGAAAAATCCCCGTAACTAAAACAAAAAATATAAAGATTACCCGTAAAAAGACCGGATCCACTGTGAAGTACTCCCCAAAACCGGCAAGTACTCCAGCGAACACCTGATTATCCTTACTTCTCCTAAGTTCTTTCATAGGCAAAGTGTACAGACACTGGCCTTAATGTCTATAGTTCGTAAATAACGTCTTTTCTCTCCACTACAATCTTCCATTTATTTCTGCGTGCATACCGATATAATTTCTTATTTGGATTAAAACAAACTGGACGCGCGACTATTTCAAGAAATGAAATATCCGATTCCGTGTCTCCTACTCCCACAGAATGAGCAAGGGTTAAACCCTCCTTCTCTACCGCTCGCGTAAGTACTGCTGCCTTGTTAAATATAAAATGCTCATCTTCCATTTTCCCTGTAAACCTGTCTTGCGGACCGATTTCATACATAGAGCCATATGCTTTATCAAAGCCCATGCGGGGACAAAATCTATCCAGTACTGTTTTGGGAGAGTTTGAGATCGCGAGAAGATAATAGTTTTTCTCTCTGAGCTCTCGTAGTAAATCTCGAGTATAACGGTAGACGTGTTTTTGATGTTTTTCTACAACTATTTCAGCAGCATCTACCAACTCTCCATAATGAACACCCTGCAAATGCTTCTTGAATGCTCGCACCATGGCGTTTATATATTCGCCATAATCCCCCTCTCTCTCAAGCCAGCGCTTTTGATCCCTTTCATAAATAGCACGTGCTTCCTCAGGGAATACTCCGTCTCGCATTAGCTGTTCTACGAGCTCAATCAATAGGCTGGAACGAAAAATAGTTCCGTCCACATCAAATACTGCCACCCGACGCTTTTCCATAAAGTGAATGGTACTGTGCTAAACCCAAATGCGAAAGGGCCGATCCCGCAAGATCGGCCCTTAGTTATTTTCTCAACAAATATGTTGGAATGAAATGCTTTAAAAGAACGAGGGGCTGGCCGCAGGCTTGTAATTTCCGCGGCATGCTAGCATACCCTGCCCGACAAAGTTTAGGTTCTCCGAGAACGGAGATCCACCCACCTTGCTCCCGGCAAGATTCCATGGAGCTTAGGAGACACACTCCTGTAGGCCAGCCCAGAGGGACAATACCTTGCTTGCATGATTCTGTCAATTATTTCGCCTTTGGCCAGCGGCTCCCAGCCGCTGGCCACAGCTTTGTTAGAGGATGCTCTACGCAATCATGCTCACGAGCCGAGCATACATATCTGCCATATAACACCAACCCATTATTTACATATTTCCAATCCTTTTTAGGTATCAATTCCTCTAAATCTTTTGAGATTTTCGTGAGGTCGGTGTTATCAGTTAAATCAAATCTCAGAGCAAAACGGCGCACATGTGTATCGGTTGCAATCCCCTCCCATATATCAAAAAGTTCTCCGAGAATCACGTGCGCAGTTTTATATCCGACCCCAGGAAGCTTTACCAATTCCTCTTCGTTTTTTGGCACCTTACCGCCGTATTCTTTTTCAATCATCTGCGCAGTATCTAAAATCGCCTTTGCTTTATTCCTAAAAAACGGGATTGAGGAAATCTCTTTCGTAAAAACTGCAAGCTTTGCATTGGCAAAATCCTTTGGGATTTTGTATTTTTTAAATAGGCTCTCTGTTGTTTTGTTCACTGCCTTATCTGTACACTGAGCACTCAGCATAACGGCGATCACAAACTGAAACGGCGTCTTGTGCACAAGCTCACTCTCTGGCTTGGGATATGTTTTCTTAAGATATCGCACAATCGCTCCTACCCGTTTCTTGCGTTCTTCTGGAGACGATTTTTTCATGTGCGAATCATAGCATGCTCGCTATTCGAGCTTTTCAATCCTCAAACCAATCAAACGTATTGCTTCTTTTTTTGGATTATCCTTCCGATCAAAGAACGGTAGCGCAAGCTTAATTGCCTTTAACTCAAGTTCTTTAGCTGTTGTAAGCGGTGCTACCAACGTAAGCGATCGGCTTTTTGTAGTAAAGTCACTAAATCGCACTGTAAGAACAACTGTTCTGAAACTGGTAAAACTTTTGTGTTCAAGCTCTTGAAGTATCTCCCTTATCTGTTCACGCAATAATGTAAAGACAGCCTCCATGTCGCGGGTATCTTCCATAAACGTGTAGTGTTTTCCAATTGATTTTCTTTCCACACTCTCTTCTAACTCTCGCTCATCAATACCGCGAAGTTTTTCGTACATGCCAAATCCCCATTTTCCAAACATTTTTCCCAATTCTTGCCATGATATTTTTTTCGCTTCTCCGACTGTTTTAACACCACGTCGCCCAAGTTGTGCATATGCTTTTGGCCCAATACCTGGAATGGCGCGCAGTGGTAGCGGTTCGAGAAATCTATCAACCTTACCTGGTGTGACAACGGTCAATCCATATGGCTTTTTTATATCAGAAGCAATTTTTGCAATGAGTTTGTTCGGTCCTATACCAATGGAGCATGTGAGTTTCGTCTTTCGTTTGATTGTTTTTTGAATCACTTCTGCAAGATCTTTCGCCTTTTTAAATGAGCCAACAAATGTTAAATCAAGATATGCCTCATCAACACTCACCTGCTGAATGTTCGGCACATATGTTTGCACGAGTGTGAAAACCTCCCGCGAAGCTGCTGAATATTTACCCATGCCGGGAGCTATAAAAACGCATGTGGGTTCACCTCTTTTCCGAGCCTCTTCACACTTCTCCCACGCTTTAGAAATCGGCAACGCTGAGTGCACCCCGTATTTGCGTGCAGCGTAACTCGCAGTAGATACGACCCCCCTGCCCTTACCTCCCGTAGGGTCTGAACCGATTACTAAAGGTTTTCCTTTAAGAAAAGGCTTCTCTCGCTCTTCTACTGAAGCAAAAAACGCGTCCATGTCTAGATGAGCAATAATTCTCTGTGACATCTGAGAAATATACACTAAAGTACAGGAGCGGATGAATCATTCATCCGCTCCTCTCTCCAGTCTTCCTATGACCTCCTCGACGGACTCACCTTTTTCAGTGAGATACTCAGCCAGGCTAAGAAATTCTTCTGCCCCAAGCATCGAATCCCCAATATCTTGTCCAAAAATTGCCTGTAAGGAAAAAACATGGGCCTGCTTTAATGCTAGGAGATGCCGATGAACTTCGTGCTCTTGAGAAAGATTCTTGCTACTCACTTTTGAAAAACACTTTGAAGAGACAACGTTGGCCACACGAAAAGTTCTGTTCAGCATTGCCCAAGCGCGCAACCTCTTCTGCCCAGGTCCGTCTGTCGAGTTTCTTTCAACCCAAATCTCTCCTTTTGTTGGAAAAGTTTCGTTGTCATTTGCCGCCTCAAGCAGAGGAGGCACTTTTCTCGTCAACTGCTGCAACATACTCATCCTCCTTCTCTATACGTTTTTCCTCTTTTTTTATTGTTGATTCCGCGATTCTTTGCTTATCATGCACATTCATAAGAGAGAACGCAAACATACTCGCTGCAACTATACCAAGTACATTTACCCCAAACATGACCGTGGCTCCAGCAACAACAGCCCAATCAAAGCTGGCAATACCTATTCCAACCACAGCAAGTGGCGGGATAAGCGCTACTGACACAGCGACACCAGGAAGTGTTTCCGACAACTTTGGCTTTACCATCGCATAAGTCACAGCAAGTCCTGATATAACAGCAACCATTAGAAATATGAGGGATGGTTCGGTTCTCGATAAAATTATTTCATTTAGTGATCCGCTCTCTCCCCCAAATGCGAAAAACAAGGTGGCCGCTACAGCCGCTCCAATTGCAAAAAGCCCCGCTTTCCAAATAGTGCTTAATGAGCGCCTAATCAAGTGGGGGTTCGACATTGATATACCGAGGGCCAATCCAATAATTGGATGCAAAATAGGCGCAATTAGCATACTCCCGATAACTATTGTTTCGCTACCGGCAAGGAGTCCAAACGTTGCCATCAAAACCGATAAAACCACCAAAAGAAAGAAATCGAAATCTGGAGTAGCATCTTCCACAAGCTTTTTTACCGCTTTGGTTTTACCCGAATCATCTATGGTCTGTAGTCGAGAAAGAAAGCTCATGATTATTCTCCAATAATGATAGGAATGCGCACGCTTGCGTCATGCTCTGGAAGTCCTGATGCGTTGTCACGATGTAATATTACCCACGCGCGCCCTTCATAATCGCCAACGTCTATGAGAACTTCAAACGGTACAAAATCTTCTGTCATCCAATCCTCTTTAGCTTGAGCTGGCACAATAAGCAATTGATTGCCGTTCTCATCCGTAATCTCTACAGGAAAACTTGCTTCGAAGAACCAGAACCCGCGGGCTTGTCCTGAAACAGTAAATCTGGAAGACACCACTTGCCTCTCTGTAGGTGATTCAACCTGAACTCTTTCGTCGTAGGTAGCCTCACGTGTATCAACTATTACCCCATCATCCGGGGCTTCTCCCTTCTCAACGAACAACATCCATCCTAAAAACACCACTATGATGATTCCAATTACTGCAATTCCTGTTTTCATATACAACCATTCTATCACGGTAGTTTTGTGCTGCACAAACCAAAAACCCGCTGTAAAAGCGGGTCTTGGCTTGTATACAATTTAGGAGAAACTTATTGAACTTGTACGTCCAGTCCTGCTCCGGCTTCCATTGATGAACCGTCTTCCATCGCTGCGTCACCATCCTTTGTTGCCATTGCATCACCTTCCATTTGCTCCTGTCCTGTTACGTCAGACGCTTCAGGTGCTGGAGTTCCGTAGAAGTACCATGCTGCAACAGCAAGCAATACAATTACAATTACAATCCAAATTCCTTTGTTCATGTCGTTATTTTAAGCCAATAATGTGTCTGAAGTATAGCTATTATATAGAAAACCACAACCTACCTGAATCAGAGCTGTGTAAAACGATAAGATCAAAAAGCGAGGCCCAGCGCAACGTGCGCTGGGCTCTCAAAACGGAACTTCATCTTCGAGTCGCTTCACTGGTGGAGGGGCCGTGAGCGGCGGGTTATTGGCGTAAAACTCATCCGTCAATACCCGTTCTGGATAGTTGAGCACCCTCTCCAAAACAGGAGCTGTGGAAGCTGTTGGGGTAATGTACTCGAGCATCTTATTATCGGCAGCTTCTCCAGCTTGTTTACGCTGGCTTTCTGGGAAATAGCCAACCGGAATTCTTCTGCCTCCGATACCAACCTTTACCTCCCATTTCTTTCGCTGTCTGTGCCAAAATACATTTCTCAACTTGCTCCTTCCGCGCCCAGCCCTGATATTAAGACTGTTTCCTGACGCGTTGGTTCTCGCCAGACTGTGTCTGCGGTTATCCAGTCCATTGCCAGAGACATGGTCAATCCGAAATTCGGGTAAATATAGAACATCCATAACCACACGCTGCAGATATGCTTTGAATGTCCGGCCATCAGGGCCCGTCATCCAGAGGAACGCGTACACCTGCTGATTATCTGGTCTGGGATCAGGAATGATTGAACGTCCCTGTAAAAGCGGTTGTATCTTCTCTACAAAATCGATCTCCCAAACTACTGTCTCGAATCCACCAGCTAAAGGAATGGAAATTTCGTTTGGCCCGGGTTCAACCCAGAAATCATCCGGGTTAAGCGGAGGCAGAGGCTCAAGAGCCTTCCTTTCATCCTTTTTCTTCTGCCTTTCCAGATCTTGCTGATACAGTGCAATCACTTCGGGATCGGCGTATGCCAAAGACTCCTCGAAAGGAGACGTGGCGATTGCAGCATTTCTGCGCATCAATTTCTCCTCTCGATTTCAAATTTGTCTAAGGTCAAAATACCAAGTAAATCAGGCACTGAGACGTGGATAACAAACCTGCCAACAAATCAGAGAGACTGTAAATGCCAATTCTTCAGTATTCCTGCTATAAACAGTGGCAGTTGAACCCTAACAAAGGAATTCCAGCAGATGGAAGTCATCGTCCATAAGAAGCGGATGACGGCAATCATCCGCACGGTAGTTGATCGAAAGAACAATAACCAACATCCGTTTAACCTTCCGCAAGCAACTGTCCCTCAAATACTCGTCCCGGAAGATCTGCGAGCAAATAAGGTTGAACTCGCCTGTTTTTATTTCTTCCTATGCATTTATATGCGAGGTGGAATAGTCAGTAAGACTGTGTTCAAGAAACTCCTCAAAATACGCGACGAGAACCCATGGATGTTCGACCCTTTCGAGGTGTCAACAAAATCCGAACGAGAAATTTGGCAAGTGCTCCGAAGAAGAATTGGATGGGACGCAGAGAACGCCGCCCGTTTCTGGTTTGAAAATTCGAAGCGGCTCGTTAATCATTGGGGTGGAAATCCTCTTTCAATCCTCGATGGAATGACCAATTATGAAGAGGCTTGCAGGCGTTTCCCAAACAAAAGTGGATCAGCCCGGAAAAGAAGCAAAGCGAGTCATGCGGGTGATCTTTTTAGGTCGAGCGACGAAGGTTTTTTCGGGTACGGGTACAAGATGGTTTCAATGATCTTGTATTTCTTAGACTGGGAGGGTCTGCTCAAACCAAGATTTCCATATCCATCTCCGGCAGATTTCCATCACTATCGTATATTCATCGCGAACCGAGGCTTAAGTATAAAAACAAACAATGGCCGCTCGGTCAGATACAGCGAAGAAATATCCGAGAAGATACGTGCTTCTGTACTTGATTTCATCAAGAAAGAGCGTGCAGATCCGGTTATAGTCTCGGACGCTCTGTGGCTCTTCTCGTTGCTTATGTGCGGTGAGTCCTTAGCAACAGTGCGGAGCGACAATGAGATCAAGACTTCTCCGGCTCCACTTCTAGATGGCCGTGTTGAAGCCAAGGTCGCTATAGCGCAACCCTCCCCCATGCAATTATCCAGGACTTGCGGGATATGTTGCTTCCGAGAAAGTTGTGAGTTGGCAATTCCAGCAGCGCCTTACTATCGAAAAGGAATTATAGAGCACGCGCCGAGGCCTACTCATTCTGGTGTTACGGAAATGCCTAGAGGCTACGAGCATTCTCCTCGTGCCACTAGAACTGAGTCGGGACAGGAGCAATTCCTTCTACCTGGCCTTACCTCAAAAATAGAAAACGACCCCGACGGCGATACGTAGCGCCGTCGGGTTTCCATTTTAAATACCGATAATTAAATCCTCTTAAAGGAAAGAACTCCGTTACCTCCAAGATAAATCATCTGTAGTGAATTCTCGGAAATCTCGCTCACCGTATAATAAAGCGCCTCTTCACTAAATATTATTTTCAAATACGTTGCGCCCTCACCCATGTCAGGAACTGGCACCGGCTCCCTTGAGGGATCTGTAAAAAGCTTCCATGTCCCTACAGATTCTCCAAACTCACTTCCCTCATAACTATCTATCACTGTGCCATTTTGCTTAAATTCTCGCACAAATTTTGAATCATCAACGCTCTGCCATGTCCCTACAATATCTGTTTTTATGGCACTTACTCCTGAATCACCAGCAGAAACGCCTCCTTCAGAAGAAGTCGTCCAATCTTCCACCTTTACAGTTAGAGTGTCCGTAGGCCAGAACCAATATAATCCTGCCACAACAAGTACGACGGCAAGAAAAGAAAACGCAATATAGGGCTTCATAGATGGAGTATATCTCTTTTCTCAAGCGCTATCTACACTACAGAGAAAGCATGGTCTTTCTTGTTATTGGTCCATAATATCCAACTGCTGGGGAAATAGCATGTGATTTTTGAAAGCGTATAAGTGAAGCTTTTGTTGCCTGCCCGAAAAATGCCGTCTCATTACCTGATGAACCTGCTCCACTTTGAGAAACTACAAATCCATAAGCGTTGAGTAATTTTTGCAAATCACGTACATCTTCTCCGCGCTTCCCTAAGTACAAATTACTAGTTGGGACCGACACACTCACTTGGCTAGAAGGCGCGGTAGGGATTGGTGTGGAAATTATTGGAGGTATTGTCCCAACTGAGTCCTTGGGCATCTCTGCGCGCGCTTTTGCAAGCACTGGGAGTACTCCTGCATCTTGTCCCCCATCAATCTTGAAAACAGCTACTCCATTTAATCCGAGCCTCTTGGCCAAATCAATTTTCTCTGCAATTGCACCGCTATCGCTCCACGACATCACACGCGTAGCATTTGGAAGAGGAATTATAGGATCAGGAGATTGTGACGCTGGGTACGTGAGGAACAGTTCACCTGCGGAATTTCTCTGAGGAGTAAGATTCAATTTTTGTGCAACCTCAGTTGCATATCCAGGATTAAATGACCACAAACGCGAATACTGCGTTTTGCCCTGAGCATCAACAAACATGTCATATTCATACCCGTACGTTGGCACTCCTATAACAATCTTCGAGGCATCTATGTCTTCCATCGCTAAACGCATTACCTTCTCAACCCATGCTGTGTCAGCAACAGGAATGTACGGGTGTTGGTTCGATTCGTTTAATCTTAGGTCAAAACGCCCCTGATCATATGCCATAATGCGCACACGATCACAATAAGTATTTATATCTTTAAAATCATTTGAGTACTCGATGTCAGCAGGAATAGATTCAGGTGTTGAGTATCGAGAAGTAAGTGGTGTACGCGCTTCTATCGTACACATAATCCATTTGTCGTACCCCATCGCCTCTTCCAAATCCTTCAAAAACAACGAAAAATGCTCGCGCGTGCGTGCATATTTGCCTTCATAATCAATATCTATACCGTCAAATCCATTAGCGTAAACTTCGCTTACAATAGCGCGTACGTGTGTGCGCCTTTTTTCAGGGTCTCGGAAAATTTCATCCATGGCGTCTGCGTTCGCCCATGTGATAGTTGGTATAAAGCGTACATTTTGATTTTTTGCCGCTTGCTTTAGCGACACCCATTCGCTCCCTGTAATCGATGATGCTTGGTTGAGAGATCCATTTAATTTTACAGTGTATACAAATGGGTTCACTTCGTTAAAAATGCTGAGTTGAGGAGTTATGCTGGCCACGCCTTCAGAAGATTTCCAATATGGAACCCAGGCCGCAATTTCAAAATTCTGAGTTTGTGCACTAGAGACAGTAGGAACAACCAAAATCACCAAAAAAGCCGCGGCAATTAGTGCGATGTTCTCAACATATGGGTTCCTTATTGCGATTGTTTTATGCATACATAGTAGGTTAGACGTTGTCACAATGACAATATTACGTTTTGATTATAAAGATTGACGAGATAGCATCACTAGGGCTGGAAAAGTTCTTCGGGTTCAAACCGTACCTCCCTTACGTCAGAAAACTGTAATGCTGTTGCTTCAATTTGGCGCCAAAGGACACTGGCTCTGCACGATCCTCCTACTGTTTTATGTAGAGGGTCATCAAGCGTAAGCGTTAGAACGCCGTTTTCAAGGATAGATTTTTCAACAGAGAGGCCTTCAAGTGGAAATTCGGTAGTGATTCCAATATCTTTTTCAGGTGCCGTTATCCTTCCCTCAAGTAGCAATCGTACAGCATCTTCTGCATGTACTCCTATCGGAGCTTCTCTCTCCACTGCAACCAATCCCTCCCTACTGCAAAGAAGCATCCCTTCTTCATTTGTATCTTTCTCAAGAGAGTAATAAAACAATTTAATAACGGTGGTTTCGGAATCTGTGTTTATTGCAAAATACCACCACGCGCCAAGTGCAACAATCACCACCAAAACCCCAATTAAAATATTTTTCATATATTTCACTATATACCTGAGATTATCTAAAGACTAGAATCGAGAAAAAATTTTAAAGCGCTGAGATCTTTTTTCTCGCTGTCATAAAAATGAGTTGTTATTCCAACTGATCTGGCACTCTCCGCGGCAGCTTCATCATGTTCAAAGCACAGAGTCTTATTTGCCTTAAGATCGAACTTCTCCATCACTTGCCTATAATACTCTGGGTCACTTTTTTTAGGATTGAGCTTTGACGTATGCACCTCGTACGGTAAATCATTTAACCCCCACTTTTCCATCAAATTATCTGGGGCCATAGTGAGAACAATTTTCCTATTCTGATATTCTTCAAGCAAACCGTAGAGCGGCTTGTATATTCCCTTCCCCTCACTAACAAAAGCTCCTATAGCGTCCACAAGTATAGTTTTCATATCTAAACCGTAACAAGTTGCTCTTAATTGAGCAAAATGCTTGAATACGGCGTAATTGGTATGTTTTCCCAAGCCTCAATTAGATATGCCCTTGCAATATTATCTGGATTTGCGGCTTTTGTTATTTTAAGTGTCGCGATATCTACAAACATTCGCATACCATTCCTGTATCAAGAGGCAACAGTTCTGCTCTCACAGAGAGAAATCCCTGTAGATAAGCCAAAATTTGGATACATTGAAATAATTAACAGCTGCAATGAATCCTTTGAAAACGACTGCGTTGTCGCGCGCTCTGGTCCAAGTACAGAATTTCCGACCGTGGCCACACTGCGCTCAGGTATCGTTCTAAAAGTTGAAAAGAGTGTGGTGGAAAATGACCAATTGTGGCACAAAGTAATTTTTGATGAATGGCTCCGTTACCCAAATCGCGTACGCGGAGATTGGTATGTTTCTTCAGAGTATTCTAGATTTTTCTTAGATAACGGCACTCACGATCTCACGCAAAGCGACAGTATACCTAAAGCAAAATACATTTTAGTGGATCGATCAGACCAAACTCTTTATGCCTACGAAGATGACATTTTGGTTATGTCGCAAGTAATTTCGACAGGTATAGACCTCACCCCCACCCCGAGAGGAACATTTACCATTTACCGAAAAACTCCAAGCCGATATATGCAGGGCCCCTTGCCTGGGATTAGTTCAAAATACTACGATCTACCCGGCGTGCCATGGAATCTCTATTTTACGAAACAAGGAGGCGTGATTCACGGCGCATATTGGCACAATAGCTTTGGTAAAAAATGGTCAAGCGGGTGTGTTAACGTCCCACTTACCAAAGCTCAAGAGCTCTACGAATGGGCAGACATCGGGACAAAAGTAATAGTCCGAGATTAACGTCTTTCTCTACACCAAGAAAACGAGCGCCGCGGCAAGAGCCGCCATGCCGAAATCTTCAACTAAAGTTACGTACGTTAGCGGTACTTTAAGAAAGGTGCCCAGGCACGCACACTGGAAATCTTCTCCTTTTGCAATTTTCAAGCTAACACCTACTCCACTAAATATCATTACTCCGAACTCAGTCCATAAAAGCCAATCTGGATGAAAGCCTGCTAGCATTAAAAACCCAAACCCAAGCTCCAAAAATGGGTACAAATACCCATATCCAAACCACTTCTGAGCCAATAAATCGTAAGTCGAGTACCCCTCTGCGAACCCTTTCAGATCAAGAAGCTTAAATCCTGCAAATACGAGAAAGAACCCCGTCATGAAATTCAAAAGAAGTGCTCTCAAAAAAGATGCTTCAGCGTTTCCCCATATTGCAGAAACAACTGAGGCTACAAAAATAAGGGTCACTATGACCAAAAGAGGCACATAGCTACGCCATGTTATTTTTCCAAGCCCCCTATCGCCGCCTACAGTATGAGCCACGTTCTTCTTCACTTCACTCTCTAGCACAAGTGCCATGGAGCACTTGGTGCATCGCCCAGGCTCAGAAGAAACTATCTCTGGGTGCATCGGGCATACATATTTCTCATTCATATCTCAACACAATCCTGTCTTTATCTTGCATTTCGTATTCTCCAAGTTCACCTGCCTCAACACCATTTACCGTCATTGAAATAAGTGTCCCAAATTCTGAAATATCTTTCTCCCACGCTTCAAAAAACTTCTTTAACTTTATATCTTCTTTTGTGACCTTCCTTCCAAATTCTAGGTGAATTATAGGTAAGTCTTCGTGTGTATGAATCTCACCGTGCGCCCCAGTTAATCCAACATTGTGGTCAATCTGTATCTGCTCTCCTCCTTTATATATCTCAAGTGTTGGGTGCCAGTGAATGCCATATGCAGAAATTACATTTGAATCACGACTTTCAGATGAGAGGAACCATGCTATTGCAACTAGAGCAATTATTGGAACTACTACAAAAATTATTATGTTCTTCATATTTTTATGATTCCAGTGCATCCCATCCAAATGGCACTAAGCATGCTCCACTAAAAGTACGCGTCTCGAGTGTAATAGGGTTCCTGGCCTCAACGATACTCGAAGGACAAGTTCTCTCTCCACCAGTAATTGCACTATACCTGCCAACGAAAATTAGCTCCTCATTGAAAAGCGCATAGTAATCAGACGCTAGTGGTATTGCTCCCAGTGGGTAATGCTCTTCAGAAAACTCTTCTGCATTAATCAAATCTTCCTCTGGTAGATTTTCTTTTGGATTCACTATAAAAAGTGCGCTGTCGAGCCTGTAGGCAAGCCCGAATGAACTCAGAATCCCATACACTACAATGTCCCCAGTATGTGCGTCTACGATTGCACTGCTCTGACAACTGGTCCCACACCCCCACGTAATAACTGTGTATCGTCCTGCAAAATTCGGCCCTTCTTTGGCTCCCTCGCTAATACGCGTCTTAAATTTCTCAGCATCTGGATAACTAGAAAAATCTACAGCTGCTGGTTCTCCATTGAACCCTGGAACAATAGAAAAATCTTCGAATGTTAGCCCTCCCTTCTTTTCTTCCGAGAAACCCACAACCGCAAATACGACTACCAGTGCAAAAACTAGAGCCACAGCAACATAATGAAACCACTTCATGCCCACGATTATACACTACTTCGTCATATGCACTACGCGCTGAGGAAATGGTATTTCAATTCCATTCTCGTCAAACGCTATTTTTAGTCGCTTTCTAAGCTCCCCCGCAACCGCCCACTGCTGTAGTGGCTTCGTATCTCCAAGAATTTTTATAATGACCGACGAATCTGCAAAATCTTCAACTCTCAAAAACTGAGGGGCTGAAATGATATTCTCACTCCACTCAGAATCTTCAGACAACTCTTTTCCTACTGCATTTATTACCTCGATAACCTTGGATAGCTTTGCGTCATAATCTACTCCAATATTTATATTTACTCTTGCAAAATGCTTCGACAAGTTCGCAACCTGCTTTATTTCTCCATGAGGCATGTGGTGTACCGTTCCGTCCAAATCGCGAAGCGTCGTGAGTCTCAGAGTAACACTCTCAACAGTCCCACACGTGTCTCCAAAACAAACCACATCGCCTGTGCGATATTGATTCTCTATAATTATAAAAATACCGGATATGAGATCACGAATAAGATACTGGCCGCCAAAACCCACGGCAATACCAGCAATACCTGCAGCAGCTAAAAGTGGCCCTATCGCTACCCCAGCTTCTGAAAGCATCATCAGTAATGCCGTAATCCAAATTGCGATTATTGACGCACCATTCATTACTTGAATGAGTGTGTTTTCCCGCTTTTCTTCTGCTTCTTTAGAATAATTGCCAGCTCTTATTATTCGCCTAATAAACCTCTCAATAATCCCCCCAATTATTTTTTGCAAAACAAAAGCAACAAAAATTATTCCACAGATAATGAGCCCGTGCTCGATAAACCATGAAATAACTAAATTCCCCAATGTATTAAAGCTAAACATACTCACACTGTACCGTGATGCAGACAATGCACAAATATATTGAACTCACCATCGGTGACTCGTTCAGCTTGACCTTTAAAATCTATGTGTGATAATGCACTCAGCTAAAAAGGGAGGTGACGTTGCATAAACGAAACAAACGAAAAACTCCTCTTGGGTTTTGGTGGCTGTTTACGCTACCCCTCAAGTGGCTCATCGGCAAGCCGCTTGTTTGGGCTTGGGGAAAAATGGGTGGCGGGACGCGCGTCCTTGTGACCAGTGTCTTAATCACTTTTCCACTCCTAGAGCCGTTTTCGGACGCCTACTGGCTTTCTCTTGCGATGTACTACGAATCGCGAGATGAAGGCCTTGTTGGGCGCTACGCTGTGGCCAACGTCGTGTACAACAGAATGCACGACAATCGCTGGCCACCCACCGTGAAGGGAGTGATCACCGATGGCTTGGAGCGTGGTCGGAGCTGCGACTTTTCCTTCATGTGCGATGGAAAACCCGAAGTTCCTTGGCTCCATCACTATAGCCGCTGGAGTTCGTGGATCGCAATTCGCATGGAGGGATTCATCCTCTGGCTCCTAGAGTCGGCCAACATACGATACGATCCGACTCACGGCGCTGTGTTCTACAAGCGCTTCGACGTGTACTCGCCTTGGTTCGAGAAGGAAATCAAGGCTGGGCGCATGCGAAAAGTCGCCGCAGAACTCGGCGCCCACGAGTTCTACAAGTGAGACCCCTCCGCACCAGAGTGTGCGGAGGGTCACTTTTTATTCACAAGCATGAGATCCGGCGACATATCCTGTAGTCCAACACAGCTGAAGCGAATACCCGCCAGACGGGCGATTTATGTGAAGCAAATCTCCTGTTACGTACAAATTTTCAATAATTTTCGAGCGCATGGTGCGCATGTCTATTTCTCCGAGAGGAACTCCTCCGTCAGCGACCACTGCCCTATCAAACCCCATTAGTCCATCTATTGTTAGCGGTAGTTCTTTAAGTAATTGCACTAAATATTTCCTCTCATCTTTAGAAATTGAATGTATTTTTTTAGTAATATCCATCTCCACTGATATTAATTTTAAAATTCCTTTGTGCATACCTTTAGGAATACACTCCTTTACAATATTCTTAAATTCCTTATTTTTATTTGCATCGAAAACTTTGATGATGTTTTTCTCCAATGTCCCTAAATCCGTATCAGGATACGCATCGATTTTTGCCGTTACTACTCCCCCGTGCAGAAGGTCGGCGACTCTGCTAGCCGCATTCAATATAAGTGGTCCTGAAATACCAAAATGGGTAAACAGTATCTTCCCTTTTAGAGAAAAAGATTTCTTGCCATCCACAAAAAACGTTACTTTCATATATGATAGTGACACTCCCGCAAGTAATTTGCTCCAGAGATCTTTAACTGCGAGCGGCACAATAGTTGGCGTCGGTTTCGACACGGTATGTCCGAGATCGGTCAGCCACTTAAATCCATCTCCTGTTGACCCAGTTTCTGGATGCGAGACTCCGCCTGTAGCAAAAACAAACTTATCAGCATAATAAATCTCTTTGCCGGTTTGCACTGCAGTAATCCTTTTATCGTGCGATACGACCCGCGTCACAGGCGCTTTTGTTTTAACGAGAACCCCCATATCTTGCACATAATCAATAAGGACACGCACGACATCAGGTGCTTTTTCGGTTTTTGGGAAAGCGCGTTTTCTTGCCTGCACAACAAGAGGCAGTCCTCTCTCTTCAAAAAATTTAAAAGTGTCTTTTACACCAAACTGAGAAAAAAGCGAATACAAAAATTTCTCGGAACCGCCATAATGGCCCAGAAGAACTCGTTCATTCTCTTCTGCATTTGTTATATTGCACCGCCCCCCACCACTTATACTGAGCTTCTCACCAACTTTCGTGTTTTTTTCCAATAGAAGTACTCTCTTCCCGCATTCCGCCGCGCGCCCTGCAGCCATAAGACCAGATGCACCTCCACCGACAACTATCACTTCAAAAGAATTTTCTGTGGGCTGCATAATCTCCCCATCCTAGCAGGAGGCTAGTATGAGAGCCACCACCCTGCGTTCTATTAAACCCGAGGTTTAACCTCGGATTTCAGAGTGATTTTTTGCCACCATTTTTTACTAGTTTGTCGCAGAATGCCCCGTCCCTCTTGAGCTGGGTTCTTTACACTTGTGCTCTACCTTCTCTACTGCGATATGCCTCCAAAGCTAAAATGACCGCCATCAAGAGGATCGGAATATCGCGAAAGAGCACATCTATCTGAGAAATATTGAATACCACAATGCCCAAGAGCATGACAATAGCCAGCGTACTGGGAATTAAAATATTTCTTCCAAACAGAATCCACAGCGCGATGCCAATCTCCACCACACCAAAAATGTGCAAAAGCACAATACTGTGCGAGCCCACTACCGCGATCATAAACGCCGGAAAATAGCCGACCCATGAGAACGGGTTAATCCATGCTGAAACTGCCGGATAGATAAAAGCGAAAGCCACTCCAACGCGCAATAATGTGCTTGTCTTAAACCATGATTTTATATTCATATTATATATAATTCTTCACCCTCCAAAGCCAATTAGCAAATCGAGTATTCGGACTACTGTAATTGATATACCAAAAGTGCAATCATCTACCTACCCACGCCCTCTGGCAGCCGCCTTCGTTTAAAGTACCGCATAAAAAGCTCCACAATGATGACCGCCGCTATGAGAACGAGCACATAGGCGACGAGAAAGTTCGTGAGAGTGATAGGAGCCAAATCAAAAACGAAAATTGTAATGAAGAAGCCAAGAGAGTACCACGTCCCCGCCTGTATAGCAGGACCGAGTTTCACCGATATCCAATGTTTGGTCATTAAAAATGCATTTACAAACAAGACGCCGATCAACACCCACATTGGCATCGTGACGGTTCCGAAGAAATCTCGCTGCAGAAGCCATACTGCAATCGAACTCAAAACGATACCCACCATCGCAATCCTGAGTGAGAGATACACCACGCCCATCATATTTCTCTCGGACGCATCAAACTCGCCGTCCATCAAGGCTACGACGAAGCCGGTGATTGCAATGGTGGACGCACCTATACCAAGCCCAATCATGCTCGAGTGGATGATAACCAGCACCAACAGCGCAATGTCAAACATATGAGTTTAATTATACTATATTCATTTAAATGCCAAGATGGATCTTGTGTCCATTTGCTAAGCGATGCATTTCAGCGTGAAAATGTGTCCCCACCTTTCCATATACATATTGTGTCAATGACCGAGATTTAAGGAAATGACAAGTCTCGTGTATGTAGTTTAAAAAAGACAGAATTACCTTACTATCATATGCTATTATTTGAAGATGGGCACAGAAGATTTGCCAATAGGAAGGGACCCTAAACCGAAGAGCAAATTCGAGGGAGTGCGTCTGCTCAAAGATATCAAACCAATAGAAATAGAGCTCGGTGAACCTCCCGAGGAAGATGAAGAAGCTGAATATGACGAGGAAAAAGAACCAATTTGGATCGACTTTGAGGCTGGGCCCGATCCGGAAGACGATGCGGCCAAACATAGCGGCCCGAATACATATCTTATATCCCCTATTACTGAAAAGGATCTGTTCTCTGACAAGAACATAAACTGCACGGCGGTTCTGGGCATTGGACAAGATAAAGAATCCGGTAAGGCTGTTGCCTTTGTAAGCCACCAGAATCCTGCGTATTTCTTGAACGAGCAAGGCAGAAAGAAATTTACGAACGACCTTGTAAGTGTCATGAAGGAGTTAAAAGACCAATCAGCACTTAATACAATCGAAGTGGTTATACTTGGCGGCAAATACGATTCGCAAAATGCGTCAGCGAAAGACTCCACGGAGTACAAAGAATCAGTGGTGATGCTTAGTGAACTAATTCGACAAGTATTTGGCTATGATCCGATAGTGGCGGCGCCAAAGCTGTCTGAGGGCGGGACCGACATACAGGTAGCTACTCAGGAACGAAAAGTCTGGATTATGCAAGACGGAGAGCCTGACTCGAGTGCATCACCATACCTCGCGCATCAGCTAGAAGAGGTTGCGAGCACATGGCAACGCGACTAACAAATGTTCCTACCCTCTTCTTATGTGTAGCAAGTCTGCTGTTTTTTGTTTCCGGTGCTTGAGAGTACCATCAGACAGTGGTTCATCCCAAGATAATCGAACTAAGCCATTCTCAGTCACAAGCTCAAAGTTAAACACTTTCTTGATTTCGAGAGATGGGTTGTGACCCACAACAATATACATGGGGTATTTCTCCCAATTTTTTCTTAAATCAATACACTCCTTACTTGCATCTCCATCACTTGTACACCGCATCATCTTTCTGTAATGGTCAGAAGTGTAATGCGTAAATACTGGAATGGCCGAACCAAACATTGAATCCTTCGCTTTCTGGTGATTGTAGTGAGCGAGTGCGAACTTTTCTGACAAGCTTAATATCTTTTGCTTGTAAATATTTTCTGCGTATTCACGAACATATTTGTCAAAATCGTGTCTAATGCTCAAAAGGTCAAAGACCTTATTTGTAAGACCGTACTCACGTAGTATTCGATCTTCGTCACCATGTGCAGTCCAACGTACAATCCATACCTTACTAAGCTTTAAGATGTCGTCTTTATTTCCCATGACATCTTTTATATTTCATATTTATATTTATCCTAACAAGATTTTTATCACTTCACTATTTATTGAACAGTTATTGTACCCCCAAAAAATGAGTATAGATGATCATGGAACTCCCAAACACCCTTCTTTTCAAAAGTGAACTCCCATGATTCATTCGGTTCAATCGGTCGCAGTGGGTCAAACTCTCTATAAATACTGTGGACTGGATGTTCGTTGGAAGCAGGCCAGAATAATACGCCTCTTGATGACACAAATCTTATAGTGTCACCCTTATTTATGCGCAAATCATTTGGATGGAACCCATCATCGCGCATCTCTACAACATAAACAGATCCTTCTACTTGTTTAGAAATATATATTTCTCTAATCCAAAACCCTAAAAAAAATACAAGCACAAGTAAAAATAAAACTGCTGCTATCGAATTCCTTCCTAAAAATTTATTCTTATTATCCATAATATTAATCTCAGTAAGTACGAGACGAGTACTTTAGAACACGATCTTTGCAAAGATTCTGCTCCGATATATCTATAAATGATTCGCAAAAAGAGTCTGTATCAATCATTAACCCGGAAAGAACGTGATTGCCCATTTCTTGAGAGACACCTTCTATGTAGGATCTGCGGAAATCTTCGTTTATCGTAAGAATCCAAGGGTCAAAAGTGGCAACACCCCTCTCCCCTAATTCTGTTCTTAAAAACGATGCGCCAGTATTGTATAAACAAGCCTTCACTAACTCATCATTTACTGCATCCCTAACGCAGGCCTGCAGGTAAGAGTGAAACTCCTCTGAGGTTAAATCAGGACTTAAAAACAATCCGTTTAGCTCTCTGGCACACGGGACGTGATATTTGCTTTCAAGTCGTCCACAGTAAATAAGCGGAGAAACTTCTAGAGTAATTGGCGGCTTTCCTGCATATGGAATACCCGTTTCTCCGTCTGTTCCTCCTGCAATAGTAGTCAATTCAGAAAAAACTCCTTCGTAACAATCACTTATATTATCTATATTATTTTTTTCTTGCAGTACATTGCACCACCCGAGCGCCTCTTGTACATCTAGTGTCTGATTCATAAGAGCATGACCCGCTCCATGGAAACATGTCGTGCCAGGATTTATTTTCGTAAGAGCGATACAAAATCTACCGAGCCTCTCTGATATGTCACCGCCCTCGAGTACAATTTGAGCTTCAGCTCCATGCCAATATCCCCTAGCGCAGAAATCTGATGCATGTTCAAGTAGGCCATCGAAATCATCTCCATAAACTGTTATCGCATCATGTCCGATTCTATGACTCAAAGAATGGCATGCGTTAAGAGAAATTTCGTGCTCTGAAAATGCTACACCAACAACCTGTAATGCCTCTTTTATACCATGATTTCTAATTATGTCTGGAATATTTCGATGTATTTCTTCTACCAATGAAACTTCTTCATTTTGAGCGGTTTGAAGTATCTTCTCAAACGCCTTTTCAGGCGAAAACGATACGGTAACGTAATAAAAAAGCCCTGCTACCAGAACTATAAAAAACGCTGAAAACACGACTCTCCTCACGCGGCAATTATACACAAATCGCTAATCAAAACCTCCTATGACTTTATCGACCTTAAAAAGATCTCCTTTAGTTTATTTCAAAATACTTGTTACGGAAAAAATGCCTGCCACATTATAATCCTGCCAAGTAATAGAATTCATTCTTCGCACGTCAGTAATAACCCCGGCTGCACTAATTCGGTCGCCTGAGACAAGTTGTGGTGCAATTTGCGACATCAGCATAAAATCGAGCGCGTACAAAGTGCCGTCTTCAAGTTTAAGACCTTGAGCGCACTGTGTGCTGTCTTTTTTTGTTCCGTCTTCTTTTTCAAGACAAACATACTCACCTGTTAGCGACGTGCGATATGGCTCTTTGATCTCATCTTTTTCTACCCCCCAGAAGTATGCCCATACCAAAAGCGCTACCACAATTAGAATCCCAACCCCAGCCAAAACTTGTTTTTGCATAATAACTAGTATAACAAGAAAAATTGCCCTCCCGCCGGAGCGAGAGGGTGTTCTTGAAAGAGTGAGGCGCCGACCTATAGCACCCGAAACTCGTTCCATGGCAGCACCGCGCCATTGAGCGCAACGTACACGCCATTTGAAAGACATTGCACGGCACCGACTGCCATTCCGAGATTGAAATCGGCATCAGAGTCCTTGAATTTCTCTGGATGCCTCGCGCCGGTGAGCACAATGGTTTTGCCCCTGATGTCGCTCAGCGTCGCAGCCGTCTTGTCGATTGTATCCGTGCCATGGGTGATGATGATGTGCTCTTCCCCAGCGCGAGCAACATGTACACGGAGAGAAGAGCGATCATGATCGGTCATGTCTAAGCTGTCTTTGCGCATCACCGAACGCGCCGACCAGCTGTACGCGAAGTTGGCGCGGCTAATAATCGAGAGAAAAGCCGCTTCACCGATTTTGAATTCATATCCATGATCCATCTCTCGCTGCGGATAATCCTTATCGATGGTGCCACCGACTTGGAGAAAGAGTATGTGCATGCCTACGCTCCTCAAATGGAAATCGAGTTTATTTCGCTATTTCGAATAATAACACTGAATAAATGTTGTGTCAAAGTTTGCACTCTTTATATCTTCTTCCCAACGAATCGAATAAGGGTGAAGATTTCATCCTTGTATGTTTTTCCCTCGTTGTCGAGCAAAAGCGGCTCAAACAAATCTTTCGTGAACTCGCCCATTGTTTCTACCGAGAAATATCTCTTTGCGATACCTGCTGGATTTTTATAAAAATCGTCCTCAATCTTTTCGTAGTTGTACTCTTTCATTTCAGAGTCGTCCACCGAGTTTACTAGTGTGGCGAATATACCTTCGGGCTTGAGCACACGATATATGTCTGCAAATACTTTTTTGGTCGTCGCGGCATCAAAATAATGCAGCGCCATGTGCGAATATACAACGTCAAAGCTCTCGTCTTCAAACGGCAAGCCCTGTGTCACATCAACCACTCGAAAATCAACGTCTTTCACTCGTTCTTGCGCAATTTGTATTGCCGCGTCTGCATAATCAACTCCTGAAACGTCGTATCCAAGCGACCCAAAATACGCCGCATCTTGGCCTTGCCCTGTTCCAACATCAAGTAGTCTCCCTCCTTTAGGAAAATACTCCACCACCTGCTCTGCAAAAATAGTCGGCCTCCCCATCCAATGGGCCAGCTTGTAGTGTTCAACATGCTTTTTGTTCCAGTATTCAGAGGTCATGTTTAGTGTCCAATATCAAAGTTAAATCCGGGCAAGTTCGTCAATCACTTGTTCATCAAGAGTGTTTCGATCTAGTTTCAGAATATCTTGCAGAGAATACGCATGCTGTCGTGCTATTCGCTCAATGATGAGTCTACCAAGAAAATATCCTGATCGGTATGAGTCGACATCGCTGACGTCCTTTGCATAAAAATAAGTAGTATCTGTCTTGTTCCAATCGCGCAAGATATTTTCTACTGTCTTACTTAAATGTTTTTCATACCGTTTCATCAAACTATGAATCTCCTCTGTGGGTAAATACCCACCCCACAATGCGTCACTTTCTGGAATTTCAAGAAGTGTTTGCGTCGCGTATGTAGCCAAACCTTCAGTAATTAGTTGCCGACCAGTATGATTCTTTTCTTCCGCAGTTTCAAAGCAGTATGCAGGAACATTTTGATAATGAACTGCATGCAATACTTCGTGAGTTACAAACACCTCTATACTTTTTGGGGAAGGATAATTTGAAGTTGAAATCCGTGTAACAGCTTTCCGACCTTGAAGAAACGCATGGCCATTTGACGTATCACAACCAGTCACCAACACAACAAAAATATCTTCTTCAAGACCAAGAACTTTCATTTTCTGCTCCAACTTGAAAAGCCAATTTACAAACGGCTCTTTTTCTGATTCAGAAGGCAATTTAACCTCACATCCCCAAATCTCTTGAGTATGCTCATTAACCACTGATAAATCAGGTTCAACGATATTCATGGGTCAAGTATACATATTTAGCAAACTCTTTGCTCTGCTTGGTACGATCAAGTTCGAACCTTCTCGACCTCTCCAACTTTTCGTGTTGCAAACAGGGGGTTTTACAGGTTGGCCACCTCGAGAGGGCGTTATCCTGCGGGCAACCGAACGAGGGTCGCAAGCAAGCAAATGATTCCCGAGCAAAGTTGCCGGACTTGGATTCGAACCAAGATGACTTCCTCCAGAGGGAAGCATCCTACCATTAGATGATCCGGCAACTTTGCGCACGAAAACTAGCACATATTTATTTATGAAAGAACGAGCTAGGCTTGTATACCTAGACGATCCAACAATATATGAAATGTCAAATATCCCGTAATACGGGACATTTGCATCATACCTTGAATTAAAGCTGTCCTCAATTACTCAACGTGGCGCTCGGGGCGAACCAAGTTCCCCTCATGACTCTGTGTGAGCGTGTGATATTCCCAAGTTCCCCACACTGCCCAATCTGGATTTCCAGTATAACGAGGATCTGTGTCACTTACGATGAGATAGTTGTAGTGATTATTGTCATCGTATCCGCTGCACTGAATGTGGTTCTGAATCCACCCGTGATTCATAAACGCATCATTGCCAAAATCGGCACGATAATTGATTACGTAATCACACTGTGTAAGTGTATCTTGATCTAAATCAATAATTGATCCAACTGTTCCCTGCACACGACCATCGCCAAGATCCCAATAATAATCTCCGTTATCGTCATATGCGTATACAGATGTGTAGTGTCCGTTTACGTAAATACCCGCGTCTGGATACCCGTTTAAGTCCGTGTCTATGGTCCCGTTATCGATTTTTTTACTGTGCCCTGGAACAGTGGTCTTAGCAAAGGCCGGTGTAGAGGTCACGAAAAACATTGCGACAAAGAGAAACGCTAGAATCTTCTTCATACAAATATAATAAATAAACTAATAAGGCTCCATTACCCTATCACAATCAAAATTCTCTTCAATTACCCACTACGCTGCCTTATTTTTCTTGTAGCAATCGCGGCATACGAGATTACTCGTCTCGCGCGGCTCAAAAGGAAGTTCACTAATACCTCCCCCGCAATCTTTGCAGGTCCAGTTGCCAGACACCATTTTCCGCTCCCCACCCGCTGCATCACGCTTTTTTGCATGACAATCACGGCACATAAGCCCCGATTCGCTTTTAGGCATAAATGGCAACTCACTAATTGCGCTCCCACACCCACTGCATTTCCAATCCCCTTGAAACATTTTTCTATCTCCTTGATCGTTCATATGTACAGATTATACCATCCAGCTACTGTGCTGCATTTTCTTTCAACAATTCTTTGAATCGTTTTTGAACCTTCTCTACTTTTGGCGCAATGATAATTTGGCAATATGTTGCGTTTTTGTTCTTCTCAAAATATTTTTGATGATAATCTTCGGCTTCGTAAAATATTTCGAGAGGCTCCACAGTAGTTACTGCATTCACCCCTTCGTTCTTAATGCTTGCAATAAAATCTTCAGCTGTTTGTTTCTGTTTATCAGTCGTATAAAACACAACAGTTCGATATTGCTCTCCTACATCATTTCCCTGTCTATTTATTTGCGTTGGATCATGTGATGCAAAAAACACCGTAAGCAAATCACTGTATGCGATTCTCTCGGGGTCATATGCAACACGAGTGACTTCTACATGCCCTGTTGTACTACTACTCACTTGTTCGTATGTAGGATTCGCAACACTGCCCCCCGTATACCCTGGCTTCACTGAAACTACTCCCTTAAGCATCTGAAACACTGCCTCAGTGCACCAAAAACATCCCCCACCAAACACCGCCACCTCTATTTTTTTATCCAGCATGTTATTCCTCATCAAGAGCCTCTTTGACGCCCGTTAAACCTTTTTTCTCTATGACTGCTCGATATAGCTTCACACATGTATCAATAATGACCGGAACTTCGAGGTAATCAATCGCAATGGCCACCCAAGCAAGCCATGCAGGTAGAACCGTTTGTCCGTGCTCGCTAAATGTTGAGACCACATACTCATCTGTAATCCAAAATATGTGTAGCCATTGTGAGTGGAGCAGAGTAAGCATAAGAATTGCGTTCCATTTCGCACCTCGCCTCCACGCATCTACATACACAAGTGTCATCGTAAATATTGCTGGTATCTCAGTGTAATCAACCAGAACGATGATCTTCTCCCAAATGCCTTCAAATGTGAACAACGCTTCTCCAAATGCTCTAGTTGCAACAACCTCTCCCCCGAGCCAGGTCAAGTGAACTATTTGTATAAGAAACAAGACAAGTGCAATTGTGACATTGAGTACATAGTTACGGTCGTACCACCCCCAAAATGTTTTCCATAGATTCATAAATTTGGAGTATACACTACTTCGCTCTTTTAACTGAAGCGCTTATAAACGCATCAAAAAGAGGGTGCGGAGTAAGAGGGCGAGCTTGAAATTCAGGATGAAATTGCGTACCTAACATAAATGGGTGCTTTTTCTGCGGAAGCTCTGCTATCTCCATCAAGCGTTTATCTGGAGATACCCCAGAAAACACGAGGCCGGCGTTTTCTAGTTTTTCAATATAATCAGGATTTACTTCGTATCTATGTCGATGCCTCTCATCTACAATTTCCTTTCTGTACGCACCACGAGCCACGCTTCCTTGCTTTAGGTAACATGGGTAACTACCGAGTCGCATAGTTCCGCCGTAATGTTTCTTTGCCAATTTATCTTTCTGGTCTTCCATAATTCCTATGACTGGATGTGAGGTTTTTGGATTAATTTCAACTGTGTGTGCGCCCTTAATCTTGGCAACATTGCGCGCGTACTCGATCACCATAAGTTGCATCCCATAGCACAGTCCAAAGTACGGAATCTTCTTTTCCCGCGCAAACTTTATTGCTTGTATTTTCCCTTCTATTCCCGTCTCTCCAAACCCACCTGGCACCAAAATGCCGTCGTACGAGGCAAGCTTCTGCAGAGCTTTACCTCCTTTTTCAAATTCTTTCGCATTTACCCACGAAATCTCAGGTTTTACATCCTGTGCATACGCTGAATATTTAAGTGCTTCAATAACAGAAATGTACGCATCAGAGAGTACAAAATCTCCTGTATCAAAATACTTTCCGACAATAGCAATCTTCACTGACTTTTTCCCATTATGAGCTTTTTTTGCAAATTTTTTCCATTGATTTAAATCTGCGCTCCCCTTACCTCTAAGACCAAGCTCCGCAAGAAGTATGTCTGAAAGTTTGTCTCGTTCAAAATTAAGTGGCACATCGTATACACTTGTAATGTCTGGAGCGGAAATTACGTGTGTGGGTTTTATGCTGCAAGACACGGCAATTTTTTCTTTTCTGCGAGCATCGAGTGGAACTGGCGCTCTAGCGATAATAAAGTCCGGCTGCACTCCATACGAATTAAGCTGCCGTATAGCATTTTGAGTAGGTCTTGTTTTCATTTCCCCAATTGCACCAGGGACCGGCAGGTACGAAACGAGAACAAACTTTACGTCACCCGGGTTCTCCATATGCATTACTCTGGCAGCGTCAATAAATAGCGCGTTTTGAAAATCTCCAATGGTTCCTCCAATTTCAATCACTGAAACTTTAGAACCTGAAACATCAGCCGCATTTTCGTAGCGTTTGCGAATCTCATCTCGAACATGCGGAATTGCTTCAACAAATTTCCCCCCATACCCAAGATTTCGTTCCCTGTCGATCACTTCCTTATACACCATGCCAGATGTCATATAATCCTCAGGACCCAGATCGCGCCCTAAAAAGCGCTCATAATTCCCCATGTCTTGGTCAGTCTCTAAGCCGCTCTTGAGTACAAACACTTCTCCATGCTCGGTAGGATTCATAGTGCCAGCGTCTACGTTGAGATATGGATCTACCTTTACAAGATTCACTGGAATCCCGCGAGATTGTAAAATTTTCCCAATCGAAGAAACCGCGACACCCTTACCAACCCCCGACATTACACCACCAATAACAAATATGTATTTATGTTTTTGCGCACGCTTTTTCATATGAGAATTTATTTCGCTGTCATGTATTAATGTTTTAGATATCTATGCACCGCCAAATAACTTGAGAGTGCTCCTAAAATAACTCCAACGCCCAGAATGACGAAGAACAGAAGTGGAAATGCGCTAATGTAGTAATCAAATGTATTGAATGTTCCAAAGAATCTCTCCGACGCTGGGCCAATCCAAAGTGCCATTGGGTAGAGAACAAGTAGCACTACGACTCCTGAAACAAATCCGTACAAAATACCTGCAATTACGAACGGGCCGCGGACATACCAATGCCCCGCACCCACCAATTTCATGACTTCAATTTCGTCTCGAGACGTGTAGATTGCAAGACGAATTGTGTTGAATGCAATCAAGATAGATGCAATTATAAGAAATATTGCTATACCGTATCCGAGCCTCTTAGACGTTTCAATAATATCGGTCAATCTATCTATCACTGTCTTGTTTTGGAAAAAGTTTACTTTCTCTACAATTGGCTCATTATCACCCACTCCCGTTGTCTCTGGAGCATTCTCCAAAAATATTGAAATGCTTTCATACTGGCTCGTTTCTTTCGCTCGAATTGCAAGCGAGGCGCCAAGCGGATTATCTGAAAGCTCTTCAAGTGCCTGCAAAGTAAGCTGATCATTTTTATGTCGATCTTTGAAGTTGGCTAGGGCTTCTTCACGAGATGTATACGCAACAGAAGATACCTCAGGGAGTGCCTCTATAGAATTTTTTAGGCTCAATATACTTTCTTCAGGCGCTTCGGTGGTGAAATATACATTCACGTCCACTTTTTCGGTGAGTTGTTTTAGGGTTGAGTTAAGTGCTGCGCCTGCAATCATGAGAGCAGCAATAACAAACAGAGTAACTGTCATTATTAGAATTGCAGCAAGTGATACGAATCCATTTCGGAAAAATCCTACAAATCCATACCTTGATATTCGTTTAAGATCTATCCACATACTATAGGCTGTATTTTCCACTTTCATCATCACGAATAATTTTCCCCTGATCCATCGTAACCACTCTTCTACCCACAGAGTCTACCACCCCTTTGTTATGAGTCGTTAGCAAAACTGTGGTTCCGAGATCATTAATTTTTTTCAAAATCTGAACCACTTCATAAGTGTTGATTGGGTCCAGGTTTCCCGTCGGCTCATCGGCTATCAATATATCTGGCTGATTAACAATAGCTCGGGCTATTGCCACGCGCTGTTGCTCGCCACCTGAAAGCTCCTTAGGAAAACTCCACATCTTCTCTCCAAGGTCTACCAAATCCAATACGTGAGGCACATCAGCCTCAATGTCTTCATCCAATCTGCCTGCGGCCTCCATAGCAAAAGCTATGTTCTCGTATACATTTTTTGTAGGTAATAACCGGAAGTCTTGAAAAACCGTACCAATATTACGCCTTAGGTTTACTAGATCCCTATCGGTAAAATCTCGCATGTTCCGCTCTCCAAAATATACATCACCCTCTGTTGGATCCACTTCTGCAAACAAAAGTTTGAGGAGAGTTGTTTTCCCAGCCCCTGAATGTCCGACTATTGATACAAATTCCCCTGGCTCAACAGAGAGTGTTACATCCATCACCGCGGGTGAGCCGCCATTATAAAGTTTAGTTACTTTGTCGTAATGAATCATAGCTAAGCTGCAAACGTCCTCGCTATTATACCGCGCCCTGAGAGTCGTCCAACTTTTTTGCTGCATCAACGAAGGATTGAATATCCCCGTCAAGCACAGCCTCAACATCCCGCCTTTCTTCATTATTTCTATGATCTTTCACGAGCTTGTATGGGTGCAGTACGTATGAACGAATCTGATTTCCCCACTCAATACTTGTATTACTAGACAACGCAAGACCACGCTCTTTTCTTTCACGATCCTCTTCTTGTTTCTTAAACAGTTTTCCTCGAAGCATTTCTAATGCTTTTTCGCGATTTCTCTCTTGAGATCGCTCCACAGTACATTTTACAACAATACCGGTGGGCTTATGTGTAATTCTTACCGCTGTTTCTACTTTGTTTACATTCTGACCACCTGCCCCTCCTGATCTTGCAAACGACACATCAATATCACCGTCTGGAATAACTATCTCTTCCAGCTCTGGCAACTGCGGCACAACTTCCACCATAGAAAAACTTGTCTGTCTTTTCCCTTGTGCATTAAAGGGAGAGATGCGAACCAAGCGATGCACTCCGCTTTCGCCCTTGAGGGTTCCGTATGCACTCTTCCCTATAACCTCAAACGATACGTTCCTATATCCTGAAGGACTTGTTGCCTCGTCGAGTATGCTCGCCTGCCACCCCTTTCCTTCTATAAACTTCCGATACATATTAAAAAGCATGGTCGAGAAATCTTCAGCATCATCTCCCCCTGCTCCTGAAAAAATTGTGATGATTGCGTTATCCTTGTCGTGTTTTCCAACTCCAGAAAGCTCTTCTTTTAGTGACTGGTGTTCCTGAATTATTTCTTGCGCCCTTTCTTTATTTGCCCAAAAAGCAGGATCAGCCATTTGGATCTCAATTTCTGCAATACGCTTTGAAATTTCATCTTTTTGCATGTCACTGAGTATACCAAAAACAGAACGGGAGCTTAGAAGCTCCCGTACCCCGTTTAATGCAGTGGAATCTGTCTCAAAGCCGTAATCTCCACTTTGCCAGGAACATCCTCTACCACAGATGCGACTCTGAAATGAGACTCTCTCAGGTTAAGAACTTTACCGACTGTAAGGGCGCAGTTACGACCGTGTTCATCCATCTCTTCCCAGATAAGCGGGACACTGAACCTTGGTGATCCGTAACGAGAACAGCAGTGCAAAATAAACTCTGTCATTTCATAGGACCTCCGCACGTTTCCTGTGGACTTAATATCATCACGTGATCAAAAAAACAAGAAAAAATTACCCAATGACACCAGCCACTACAAGCATGAATATTAAATACGCAATCAAATAGAAGGCTCCCTCAAACAAACTAATTCGCTTGCGGATCAAAACTGCGCCAGCAAATATCGCTGTAGATGCAACCATAACCCACACACCAATTGAAGCAGTTACTGCGTCAGGGTGTATTGCACCCAGCATTCCGGGCAATCCAACCACAACAAGGGCGTTAAACACGTTTGAGCCAAATATATTTCCCAACGCAAGCGATGCTTTGTTCTTGCGAACTGATTGAATAGTTACAAAAAATTCAGGAAGCGTTGTCCCTAGTGCAAGAGCAAAGAGTCCCACTACTCCAGTGGCTATATTAAAAATTCCTGAAAGTGCTATCGCTGCATCCACCGCTATCTGCGCACCAACAACAAGAAAAACAAACCCGAGAACTAAATTGAATACGTCCCGCTTGGTGAAAAGTGTTCGTCCATCCACAGGGGTATGGCCGAGCCTCTCGCGCGCTACAGCGTATGTACTCAAAACATATACACCGAACATGAGAAGCAAAATGAATGACTCAACTCCCCTCACAACTCCGTCATGCATCACCCATACCAAAGCACCCGTTGCAGTAACAAACCACGCTAGGTCAAAGTGGAGATCATCTGAAACAACTTGAACTCCTTTTGAAATAAGCGCGATTAAGGCGACAATGAGAAGAATGTCAGCGATATTTGCACCCACTGCTGTGCCAGTAACAATATCGGAAACTCCACGAATCTGAGCTGTTAAACCAGCCACTAGATCAGGAAGTGACGTCAGTGATCCAATAATTATTGCTCCGGCACCAAATGTTGTAAGCCCTAGGTGTGCACCGATTTTCTGCGCACTATCGACAACAAAATCTGCTCCTTTTGTAAGAATCCAAAACGATACGAGGAGTGCTCCAACCCACAACAGTGTCATAATAAAAATTGTAGCATTCTTTGGAGCCGACCCGGGGACTTGAACCCCGAACCTACGGTTTACGATACCGTTGCTCTACCAGTTGAGCTAGGTCGGCGTATATACGACGAAACTATATCATTTTTTTACTCTCTTGCGACGCTCAATAGACACAACCTCTCTTGCGTCTCTATATCTTTTGCTCATTACTCGGCCACTTCTTCCATTGCCCTTATTGAGTGCGGCATAGGTAGGGAGTAATGAATCACAATTTGGGCAAATAAGACGCAAATTACTTTCTTTGTTATTTTGCCAATTGCCATCAATGTGGTCCGCAACTAGTGGGACTAGCCCCGTTTTAGGATTGGTTTCAGACCATCCACACAAACAACACCTGTCTTTAAATTTTTCTCTCAAATACCTCTTCACGTGCCTAGAGACCACTCCAATTGCAATGAGGCCGTACTTTTCTCCGCACAACCACCTATCTATGAACTTTTTATATTGATAATCCTGCTGACATTGATTGCTGCAATACCTGTACCCCGCACGCATTGGCTCTTTGCCGCAGAATAAGCATGGCGTTCTGGCTTTCTTTGGCATTGGCATATTATTTAATAGTAAATGATGACCACTGATAAAAATCACTGTGGTCCTCATTTTGTGGATATCAACTTTGAGCCACCTCGCGGAATTGAACCGCGGACCTCATCCTTCGCTTACACCCTATTTTAAAGACAGTGTTATATAGGGACTAGACTGTATCTTGCGCATATTTGCCATAAACAAACGTAGCGCCCCTTGTCAGTCGTTCGGGCCTTTCCTAGATCGGAATTGCCACGGTCTTAACCGCACTTCGGTCTTTAACCGTTATTCGGGATTCACACAATTTGTTTCCAAATTGGCGGGCAAGAGTCATCGCGACTCACCATGGATGCGCTCTACCAACTGAGCTAAGGTGGCATCT
>Ga0210057_1000441_pt1 | contig 68697 bp, 64 predicted proteins | sample CryGeyCG2114_010_2_FD_183968 | JGI IMG/M metagenome (GOLD analysis project Ga0210057, IMG submission 183968) | Groundwater microbial communities from aquifer - Crystal Geyser CG10_big_fil_rev_8/21/14_0.10 (SPAdes) (version 2) | ecosystem: Environmental > Aquatic > Deep subsurface > Groundwater ...
CCGCCAGGATAAATTCTTATCGGAGCGACCCGAGTGCCTCAGGCATACGGGGCGACCTATAGGGATGTGTCCCCACAACAAAACCGCCCATGTGGCGGTTTTGTGTTTGGTGTGAGTACAAGTACCCATGAAAGCGAACCGGCTTGTTTTGGTTGTTATTTATAGAAACACGATACAATTACCCACTAGTCATATTGCGAATCATCTTCTCAACCAGATGTGCATCGGCGTGCTTGCATAAACCAAGATACGATGACGTGTTATCTGTAGTAGCGTTTCGTAATGCTCTGCGCTCCGTCGACGGTCGTAGAATGGTTGCGTGCGGTAGTAATATATATCCGAGAAAATCCACGCCCTGCCTCCAGGTTCTCACATGTACCTTGTTTGGATGCAGATGCATGTGGAGATGATTATTAAGAAACGTCTCAATTCGTTCAGTCAATACACCGCATTCTTCCGGAGATTCTGCGAGCAGTGCAAAATCATCACAATATCGGACGTAGTAGCGTATCTTGAGTTCTTGTTTAACGTACCAATCCAACTCATGTAGGTAGACGTTTGCAAACAGCTGGCTCGTGAGATTGCCCAGAGGTATTCCCATTCCAGGAGAGGTAGAAAAGCTCTCTACGATTCCAGTAAGTAACTTCATAGTTTCGTGATCATAAATGTGCCGTTCAAGAAGATGAAGTAGCTTTTGATGATTCACACTTGCGAAGAACTTTTGAATGTCACATTTGAGAGCGTAGACTATTTTTGTGTTGTTGGTACTACCTCTGAGCAAGAACGTCCTCAGTCTCTTCACCGCCGCATGCGTTCCTTTTCCTACGCGACATGAATAACTGTCATAAATAAACCGTTTCTCAAATAAGGGTTCGATAATATTTACGATAGCTTGATGCACAACTCTATCTTTTACATCGGCCTTGTGAATAGTGCGTTGTTTTGGATCATGAATGGTAAATCGCTCGTAGGGACTATGCTGGTAAGCACCTGATGCAAGTTCGGCTTGTAAGGCAAACAAGTTGTCTTCAAGATGGCATTCAAATAACATCACGTCTTGGCGGCTTCGCTTACCTTTACGAAAACGCTCCCATGCGATAAAAAGGTTTTCTATCGAAGTGATCTGCAAAAATAACTCATTATTTTCTGACCTATGAAGACACCTATTTCTCCCCCCCCCCCGCACTATTAGGAAAGAGCGAAAGTTGCTCGGTGGAGGTCCTGGCGACATCCCAATTGTTCATACGCTTTACGATATTTATGCTGAGTGGAATGAGATCGTAGAAAAGTTTCCAAAAGTACAACGATACGCTCTAGGCGAACGCGTCTCGCTTCATACTTTAACAGTACTTGAATTGGTCCTTACCGCCAGCGCAAATACCAAAGACCAGGAGAAGCTAACGGCTCTGCAACAAGCAAGCGCAAAACTTGATCTTATTAAGCTCCTTGTACGACTATCCAAGGACTGCAAGTGTATTGGGAACAATCAATATCTCCATATTGAGTCCAGACTTATTGAAACAGGAAAGATGTTAGGCGGCTGGATCAAACGCACTCAGGAGGATTTCAGAAAAACGGAGGAAGACAAAGAAGCGCGATAGAGCGCTTCTTTGCTACATAAGAACTCCCGACGGAGGGCACCGAGTAGTTCGAGTTGGCATTGCTGCACCAGTTGGCGTTCAGGTTCACCGTGCCATCGTTCAGGTTGCGGTGCACGCAGGGCACGTTCTGCCACGGCTCATCATCGTTCTCGGGGACACCTCACTTTACATCTCATCCTTCCAAGACACCGAAGCCAGACGCATCCAACTTCTGAATTTTATGCGGAACCTACTCCCTCACTGAAGGCTGACCCGTCGGCCGAAGCCTTGGCGAAGGCTGATTCCAAGATAAAATGCGGAGTGCTTGTTGATCCCACCGCACACTTTCATTATCCGTGAACAATGAAACTCTGTCGGCATATTGGGAAACAAGAGATTTCGGTGACCAGTATCCTCTTGTCCCTCCGTAGCTTTAGCGAAGGGGGATGAACACTAGCTCACTGACCTACTTTCCATTACTAGTTTACCAAAATTAATTGGAATAGAAGAGCGGCACCTGGGAGTGACGCTCTTCTATTGAGCGTTTTCCAGATGCCGCAGTGCCACGTAGAGCGCGTGCGCTTTTTTTGTGGCGAGTTCGCTTCGCGAACGAAGGGTCAAGGGACAAGACACGTCACTCGCGAGTGACAGTGCCAAGTCCCAAGAACCTCCGAGCGCAAAGCGTTCAAGTTCCCAGTGCCTACTCCCCGACGGAGGGCACCGAGTAGTTCGAGTTGGCACCGCTGCACCAGCTGGCGTCCAGGCGCACCGTGCCATCGCGCAGGCTGCGGCGCACGCAGGGCACGCCCTGCCACGGCTCATCATCGCTCTCGGGGACGTTCAACTCGTAGCCGGCGCAGAACCAGGCAGGCTTTTCCTTGTAGTCGATCGCCTTGGCGCGATCCGGGAACATCCGCGCAGCGAAGATGCCCGCGTCCGAGAGCGACCGACTGCTTCGCACGGACGTGATGTCGGTGCGCTGTCGACCCTCCGACAGATCGAAGGTGACCCAGCAGATCCCCGGCTTGTGCCGATCGTTCCCGCCCAGGAGCCGCAGGCGTTCCACGTCCTCGCCCCGGTACGGGTGCGCTCCGGACAGGAGCAACTCCCACCGCCAGAACTTGGGATCGTGGATGTGCTTGACGCTCGCGCAGGTCGCTTCGAAGGTCTTGATGACCCCATCGCGACCCTCGCCGAAGGCCGCCGGCCGCACCTGGAAGCTGCGGAAGGCGTCCTTGCCCTTGGGCCAGTTGGGCGCCATGCGCTCGAGGTGGGTGAGCTCCGAAGACGTCGGCTCCTTCGCGCCCAGCGGGCAGAAGGTGTCGTTGTAGGCGGCTCGCAGACGATCGAGGGACTCCTTCACAGAGATCTCGAACGGGTTGGAGTTGCGTCGCTCGTTAAGCGACGTGATCCACCACTCCATGAGCTTATCGTCTCCGAGGAGCTCCTTCATGATAGGATCGGTGCCGCCGAAGCGGCGAAAACGACGCCAGAACTCAGCGTTCTGGTCAGGATCGGGACCGGCCATAAGACCTGCCTCCTTGTGCCAACTCCGACTAGCCTCCAATCACGCCTTATGCGCTCACGGAAACCTGCCTTTGTCCATTAAGAGTGGCGTTTTGAAGTCTGCACTAACTGCAAAACGCCACTCTCAAGAGATATTGGAACTTGTCAGATGGTAAAGAACAACGGCTAAATATAACAGAAAACAGGCTTTCTGTCAATCAAATATACCATCCTTCACTAATTTGTAAGAAACTTTACTTATTAGAAGTAAATAATCATGTTTTTTGACTAATCTTAGCTGAAAGGCAGGCGGGACGACCCGAGTGGTTCGAATCGCGTCCACCCCGCCATCCCCCGCCGCTCGTCAAAGACGTGCAATGGGGGATGTCTCTCCAAAGCTCCGCAGGAGCGAAGGAGGACCAAACCACAAATACGACCCCATTGAGGTCGTGTTTGTTTTGTACAATATAGAAGTATATATTTTGTGTATATTCTTCAAAGCAACATTAATGGAAGAAACTATTACGGATCAACTGGTCAAGATAGTGAGAAGCGTTTACGCGAGTACAATACCGGGAAGTCACAACATACAAAAAAATCTCTACTATGGACTCTCATTTGGTATGCGGCTTTCGCAACAAAAACAGGAGCGGAGCATTTTGAACAATATCTAAAATTTAGTTCCGGTCGCGCGTTTTATTGCAAGAAACTTATTTTAAAAAAATAAACAAATCTAGCTTGGCAGCGCCTCTGCCGTAAAATAAAGACCGCTCCTGGGAGTTCGTACCCGAGAGCGATTTTTTTTGGAACGTTCCCTCGGCTAACGCTTCTGCCTCGGTGGCCAGTATTTGATCCACACGTGGTCTGGGCCCATCCACTGGGTGTACATTCTGATGGTTACCATCGGCAACGGAATGCCATCCACGTCGATGCCGAACCTCTCCCGCAGGGCGCTGCGGGTACCGGGGCCAAAGTTGCCGTCCACTTCGCTCTCAGCAAGACCGAGAATTTCTCGCTGGAGACATATGACCGCCTCTACGCTCTTTCCCACATGCCGGCCGTTCACCTCAACCGTGCACCGCGAGCCGACCAGCCCGTTGAGAATCATCTGCATCACCAAAACCCCACACGTTTGTGTGGGGTTTTTACTAAGCACCTGTAATAAACAGGAGCTGCGTGGTCTTCTTGATAAGTTTTTGTTCTTCTAATGCTGCACGGGCAGCTTTTTGAAACGCATCGGCGCTTCTTGCACGCTTGAGCACAAACGGTGTCACTCCCCAACACAGACTCAACTGCCTTGCCTGTTTGTCGTCCACCGCCGCAATAAAAATTGGAACCTGTGGTCTGTGTCGATTAAGCGTCAAGGCCACGTCTCCAAACTGCATGCCCGATACAATCGCCTCCACCTTGTCCCCTTCCATTGCCACGCGAATCTGATCCACAAGCGCCATGTCAGTCTCATCCACGCAGAGCTGATCGGGCCGCACCTGGCTATACACACTCGCCTCCGTAGCCTCTGCAACCGTCACGAGCGTCTCTACAGCCTTTACCGGGTACTTTCCGGTAGCAGACTCCGCTGAGAGCATGATCGCGTCCGTATGGTCAATAACGGCATTTGCCACATCCGACACCTCCGCACGCGTTGCACGAGGCTTGTCCCGCATACTCTCTAACATTTGCGTCGCCACAATCACCGGAACACCCGCACATCGGCATTTATGGACAATTTCTTTTTGATGCAATGGGACTTGCTCGGCAGGAATCTCCACACCTAAGTCTCCCCGCCCCAACATAATCGCATCCGCTTCCTCAATAATATCGTCAATATGATGAATGGCATCTGCGCGCTCCACCTTTGCCACAATCTCAATATTGCTTGGCTTAATCCCCTGACGCTTTTCCTCGCGTTTAATAAGCTCACGTAATTTACTCAAATCCTCCCCATTACTCACAAATGACAGCACGATCATATCCACGCCCGCACGCACACCAAAAGCAACGTCTTTTTGATCCTTAGCCGTGAGCGCAGACAAGCGCACCGATGAGTCCGGCAAGTTAACACCCTTGTGAGAGGTGACAAGTCCTCCAACCTCCACACGTGCAGAAACCGTCCCTTTATGGACCGCTGTGACGCGACAGACCACATTCCCATCATCGATCATCACGCGGTCGTGTGCCTTAACATCACGCGCAAATCCTCCGTACGTAACAGGAATCAACTGATCGCGGTCGTTGTACTCTTTGGCCTTTGGAGAAAAATGAACGGTCTTTCCTTCGCCAAATTTAAGACCCGCAGCCGGCAGCGCCCCCACGCGAATTTTGGGCCCCTGTAGATCCTGCATAATGGCTACGGGAATGTTCATGGAAGCCGAAAGTCCACGGATTGTCTCAATAAATCCTTGGTGCTGCTCATGCGTCCCATGCGAGAAATTCAAACGAGCTACACGCATGCCAGCGAGGATCATTTTTTTAAGTGTCGCCTCTTTTTCAGAAGCCGGACCAATGGTGCAGACAATTTTTGTTCGTGACATATAGAAGACACGGTTATTGTGTTCAAGCCCCCTTACGTATGCTCTTGCGTACGTTTCCGAATTAATGCGTTCAACTCCTGCTGAAATGTTTCTACGTCTTCAAACTGTCTATAAACACTTGCGAAACGGATGTAGGCCACTTTATCAAACGTACGTAATCGATACATGACAATGGCTCCCAATTCATCCGACGTCAGCTCAGGAACCTTCTTGCGCTGTATATCTCGCTCAATGGTGTGTATCAATTTTTTGAGGCGGAGATCCGTGTAGGGTCTCTTCTCCAATGCACGAAGGATCCCCTTAAGTATCTTGTCTCGAGAATACGCCTCACGACGTCCATTACGTTTTACCACCGTTAGATCCATGAGCTCCGCCTCTTCTACCGTCGAGAACCGATACAAACAGGCCAAACATTCACGACGTCGACGAATCCCCATGCCATCCGAGGAAAGACGCGTGTCTACAACCTTCGTCTGTTTATTACACACCGGACAGTTCATAGGCCCATTATAGCAAATCAAGAGAAAACCCGCTCGTAACACAAGCGGGTTTTACCCATTACATCATTTTTTTGCGAATGAATGCAGGAATGTCGATTGAATCCTCATCCGACGCTTGATCTTCCGATGAAGAAGTCGTGTGAACAGGAGCGGGAGCCACAATCGGATCTGATGGCATAGCTTTCCTTGCCGCCGATTCATCGCTGGAAACACGCTTGGTCATTGGACTTGGCGTTGGCTCAAGATCCTCCATCATACGTTGTTGAGGTCGTTCCATTGTTGGTCGCACACGTGTCACGGGTGGTGTCCATGTCCCTGCAACCGGTACCACACTTGTTCCATACACAGCAGAGGTCATTTCATTTCCCTCAAACCCCGTTGCCACAACCGTAATGATAACTTCATCCGTAAGCGCTGAACTAATGTTTGCCCCAAAAATCACACGTGCGTCGTCATCCGCAGATCCGGTAACAACCTTGGCAGCCTCAGCAACCTCATGCATTCCAAGGTCTGCACTTCCCGTGATCGTAAACAGAATTCCTTTTGCACCCTCAATAGAGATCTCTAACAACGGACTCGCAATCGCCTGTTTTGCGGCCTCCACAGCACGATTCTCTCCAGATGCCGATCCAATTCCCATGAGTGCCGAACCTGCATTGGACATAATCGCTTTTACGTCCGCAAAGTCAACGTTAATGAGTCCTGGAATCGTAATAAGATCCGAGATGCCCTGCACACCTTGGCGCAAAACGTCATCCACAATCTGAAAGGCATCAACCAGGCTCGTTTTCTTATCAATAATCTGCAAAACCCGATCGTTTGGAATTGTGATGATCGTATCCACGTGGGCTGAAAGATTCTCGTATGCTTCATCGGCAATCCGCTTTCGCTGCGCCCCTTCAAACGTAAACGGTTTTGTTACGACCGCAACAGTGAGAGCTCCCACGTCTCGTGCAAGTTTTGCCACATGTGGCGCCGCACCGGATCCTGTTCCTCCACCCAAACCTGCCGTAATAAACACCATGTCCGCTCCGTTAATGGCATTGCGGATTTCATTTTGACTTTCCTCAGCCGCGCGATATCCGATCTCTGGATTCATGCCAGCGCCCAGTCCACGTGCAACGGACTTACCGATTGCCAATTTTATTTGCGCAGCGGAATGGTGGAGCGCCTGCGCGTCTGTGTTGATCGCAATATACTCGACACCTTTTACACCGGATGCCACCATGCGATTAACAACACTATTTCCACCTCCTCCAACACCAATAACTTTGATCTTCGCGAACGTTTCGATTTGTGGTTTTACTTCAGCCATAGAGCGGGGTTAATTCGGATACCAATTGTGTTCAGCTCCCCCAGCTTGAACAGTTTTTGTGATGGAGGAATTATACCACCCGTTCCCAACTGGTCAACGCAAGAAATGTGTTCACCTCCATTTGGCAAACAAAAAAACAGAGCCGAAGCTCTGTCTCCGCAGGGAACCTTATGGCATCAGGCCTTTTACCCAGCCTTTCATCATGCCTCCCAACTGATCCATATTTTTGAGTCGATCCATAACACTACCAATGGAGCCTCCCTTATGTCCCTCAATCTCCTGCGCCCATTTTATGAGACCAATAGCCGTTGCAAATCCAACATCGTGTACTTGCTCCACGGCAGACGAGACACCGATCGGTGTTCCAAGGGTTACGGGGAGTCGTAATACATCCTTTGCCACCTCGGTCATGCCTGGCAATTTAGCTCCGCCGCCTGTCAAAAAAACACCTGCTGGGAGCAAACCAGAACGATCGATTCGAACAAGCTCCTCATCCACTTTTTCAAACAGCTCCTCCGCACGCGCATGAATAATTTCTGCTAAAAACTGATGCGTACAACTTTCGTCCCCAAGGGCACCAAATTCACTTACCAAAATCTTTTTACTTCGGTCCGTTTGCGCCGTCAATGCCGTCCCGTAGGATAGCTTAATTTGCTCGGCAACATCAATAGACGTTCTGAGTCCAATCGCGATGTCAGACGTAATATGATCCGCACCGATTGGCAACACAGCCACATGCAAAACATCTCCTTCTTCGTACACAATTACGCTTGTGGTTTGGGCACCAACATTGATCACCACACTTCCAAGCTCTTTTTGCTTTTGTGACAATACCGCCTCCCCCGTTGCAAGGATAGAAAATACAAGGTCATCAATATTGAGGCCTGTACGATACACAGCCTTGGTAACATTTTTTATCTGCGAGGTCAGCCCTTGAATAATGAGTGCATCCACCTCTAAACGAATGCCTGTCATTCCCACGGGATCTTTGACACCGCGCTGACCATCCACCGTAAAGCTTTTTGGAATCACGTGTAAAATCTCATGGTTGCTAGGTGTCGCCACCGTGCGTGCTGCCTCAATGGCTCGGTCTACGTCTTCCTCACGAATCTCTCCATCGCTACGCGCTACACCAATTACCCCTTTGCTCTCTTGCGCAATAATGTGCGTTCCGCCAATACCGACCCACGCGCTCTGCAATGGTTGTCCCGTCATGCGTTCTGCATGTTCTAAGCATTTTGAAATACTCGCAACGGCATCATCAATACTCGTCACGGATCCCTTGGAAATTCCCTGCGATGGAACCTCAACCGCACCAAGGATTGTGATATCAGAAACCCCGTGTTCCTTTTGAACACGTTGGCCTACAACGATACGAATCATGGACGATCCAATATCGACACCTGTCAAAAGAGGGCTTGATCTCATAGCGGGGCTATTATACCTGTCTGCGGGTGCACGATCAAGCTTGTAACAATTCCACAAAATATGGAAGGAAGATAATCACTCCCACAATCACCGCTGTAATAGCCGTCAAAAGGACTGCTCCTGCCATAAGATCCTTAATATCGCGCACAATAGGCTGCAGCCGTGGCTTGAGGCCATCCGCAATGCGCTCGATCACACTATTAAACAACTCGAGGATAAGAACGGCCGAAGAGAGCAACAATAGCAGCACGTATTCCCATACACGAACATGCAACAATGTGGCTGCACACAAAATGAGAACAGCAAAAAATGCTTGAACACGAAAATTTTTCTCGTCTTTGAACACAACATAGACTCCTCGAAGCGCATGTCGAATACTAGATAAAAAGGAGGATCGTCGAGTCATAGGTTAGTGAGAAGCGGCTAATATTCTGTCCTGCAGTCTAAACATCACATCTTTCTTTTGAACTGTCTCATGATTATAACCAAGGAGGTGTAAGAGACCGTGTACAAGCAGCAGCTCAACTTCGGCACGAGCCGTAGTCCCGTGCTCCTTCGCTTGCTTCTCTGCACGTGGATAATAGATGAGGATCTCACCTAAGTAGCCTCGAGCCTCCTCGATCCCCTCCGAGGGAAACGCGAGTACATCCGTCACCCCGTGCCCTCCATAATAAGCCTCATTAAGCCGCTTCATGGCATGCGCCGTCACAAAGGCGATTGAGATCTCCTGTCTCCCTTCCACATGACTCAGTCGTTGCGTTGCGCGGAGTAACCGCTTAATGCGATCCTCAGGCAGGCGCTGTCCTCCTTTGAGACCTCCGTAGTTGATAGCAAATGTGATCATAAAACTTCTTCATTCTTCGTCAAGCTATTGATCATCATTTCAAAGGTTTGCCTGTACTGGATGCGCATGGCGTTCCCAAGATTATAGGTAAATACAAGTATCTGCTGATCCGAGAATCGAACATAGGCTGTTAAATGATCCTCTGTCCAGACTCCTACAAATCCTTGCTTTGTTCTAAAGGCTCCCAACGGCTGCTGATCTGCAATGGCAACGGTTTTTGTATACCAGGAATTAAGTGTCTCGCTCGCCGCAACCGTCTGAGGGAGAACCTGAAACGACTCCCCCGTAGGTGCCGTAATCACCACAAGACCGGAAACTGTGTTGAGCTGCTGTGTCCATCGCGCAAGTGCATGGAGTTGGTATCCGTCTGGCTGCACAATTTTGACCGCTCCTGTATCCAATAACGTCTGTGGCGCCGTACCGTTTGGATGATACAGGTTGAAAACTTCGTTTCCATCTAAGAATCCATCCTGATCCGTATCGGGTCGATTTGCCTCCGTCCCGTAGACGACTTCCTCAATATCGGTCAATCCATCGCTATCCGTATCCTGCCCAGGGAGAGCAACACCGGCAAACGGATCCGTAGGAGAGACGGGTTCCGGCTCTGTGACAATCGGTGGCTTTGTATCCACGGGAGGTGTTGGCACCACGACAGCTGGAGGTGGCGGTGTTCGTACAGGCTCCACGACAGCCGGCGTTGTATCACGAAGCATCCAATAAGCCCCTACGCCCAAAACAGCTAATAAAATAACCCCACCAATAATCAATCCCCACGGTACCGGAGCTTTCTTACGCTTGGGTGGTTGTACTAATTTTTGTGTTCGGGCCTGTTGAGGTGTCACGCGATGCACGGGTTCAGGACGCGGAACCACCTTAGGTGTGGGTGGTGTGATAACGACAGGTTGCTGCGTCACATAGGGACGCACAAGTCCCTCCTTCCCCCTAAATTCCTTGGGCATAACAGAAACCTGGAACGCCTGTGTTTGGCGTTCCGCGGTTGGTGTCGTCTGTGTTTTTACCTCCTGTGCCATTTTATTGTAGAGGGTCTGTCAAACGTCCTGGACCATTTGGATCGTAACCACTTTGTACCTCTGCTCCATCCAAGAATCCATCTCCATCGGTATCGGCGACAAGTGGGTTTGTGTGATAAATCATCACTTCTTCTCGATCAAACAATCCATCGCTATCAGAGTCTGGTTTATTGATCATGGTTCCATAGCGGATCTCCTCGGCATCCGTGAGTCCATCACTATCCGTATCGAGTTCTTCCACAGGGGTTACCACTTCTGGAAGTTTGTCATTTGGCAATACGTCTTCTACCGGCGCCTCAGGAACAACAACCTCCGGAACCGTTGTCGTGGGGGTCACGGGCTCATTTAATACATCAACGTTCTCCTTAGATCCATTGATCAAAAACATTGCTACCGCTCCAATAGCACCCAAAACAACCAGCACAACTACAACAATAATAATCATTTTTTTCGTTTTTCCTGTTGATGCACGTGCACCGGCAACTGGAACTGCAGACGGCATCGCCACATTTCCAGAAACGGGCTCTTGAACATCGGCAAACAGGTCCTCAACCGCAGGCGATGGTGCCGCAGCAGCCGTCACTGGCTTTTGAGCGACAACAGGTGCAGCAGGCTCCGACGGTTCTGGCATACTCACCGTACCATCTGGTGACCCATGTAATTCAACTCCCTCATCCATAATTGGTGCAGCAGGATCCATTGTCGGGGTCGGTACTGACGCAGGAGTCGGTACTGGAGCAGGAACAGGATCCGATGGTCCAGTAGGTAAATTTGTTGGGACGTCGTCAAACATAGTCGTTTTAGTATGAGTAGGTGGTTAAAACCATTATAGCGAGCCGGAGCCGTTTGGATCAAATCCATTCTGAACCTCTATGCCATCAGAGTACCCGTCTCCGTCCGTATCTGCAATGAGTGGGTTTGAATGATACACATTTACTTCATCTCCATCTGGCAGGCCGTCGCTGTCGGTATCGGGTACGTTTGGGTTGGTTCCAAGTGTTATCTCGCGAGCATCATCCAGGCCATCGCGGTCCGTATCTACAGTCTCAGTTTCCGCGTCCAATGAAGTCTCTCCCACGGCTTCCAAACAATCCAAACGTGCGTCTTCTTCGTCGAACGTCTCACAATACGTAAGATCGCCTCTATCAACCGCATCCTGTAAGCGTCCCAGTGCATCACAGAGTTCCGGTCGCACGCCGTATTCCTCGCACGCGCCAAGGGCCACAATCTCTGCCGTGATCGACGATCGACAGGTTTCTTGTATGGTTACATCCTGAACGCCATCACAGAGTCGAACATCCTTTTCTTCCTTTGCGATCCTGAGCGTCACGGCATCCTCACAGCTATTACGTCGTTCTTTCCCAAGAGGCCTACAAGCTTCTCGATCCCGTGTCTCATAAGCCACGATTTCTACGCACGTACTCGCATCTGGTTCCTCTAGTGTGTCACAAAGGTCCGCCGATCCAACCTTTTTTGCCTCTGCGATCACCATTTGGCGCAAACAAATTTTTGGGTCTTGTTCTGATTCACAGGCAATACGGCCGTTAGCAACATGATCCTTACTCTCCTGCAGCTGATTCGCAAGTAACGCAAGCGGCGCATGGGATTTTCTAACGTTCACAAATATCAACGCAACAACAACCAGAGCCGCAACACCAATAATGCCGGCAAGCACGTACCCTCGTTGTTGTTTTAGAAACGACATATTACTCGGAGCAATAAAGGAATTGGAAGTTCTCAAGCGTCACCGTCCCCTCTCCTGGGAATTGTAGTTTGAGGTCAATCTGACCATTTCCTGGAATTGGGCATACAAAGTCCTCAGGAAGTGAGATCTCTACACGTGGCCCCTCCGAAATAAGCGTTGAGGCAACCTGCGTCGAGCCATTTCCGATAACGGCACGTGCGTTAATAATGTTATCGATAATTGTTTGGAACATGACATCCATGGAATCTACCGCATCTCCTACATAGGAGAATGCTGGATCCTCTGTACAACGATTGTAACGACCGTACCAACGAAGACCTGTTGTATTGGAGAAGTTATAAGGTTCTTCCGTAGAAATAATCAAATTACCTGGACTAAGCAACGATCCCGTTCCATCAAAGGCAGGACAGTCGCTCGAATACATCTCGAAAGCGCGGATGTATCGTAGTGCTGTGGTAGAAGTAAGATCATCATTAAAGTACGCCGAATACACATCGATTCCCTGATTCTTGATCTGGCTTGCTTGATCATAAATATTTTGTACAACGATCTGACACGCAGCCGAGTCCATATCTGCTCCGTTACAACTCGCATTTCCATCGGACAACACAATCGCTATACGCTTATGTGTTACGGGATACTGAAGCAAAATCTCCTTGGCACGCGCTAATCCTGCAGCTGTTGGCGTGCTATATCCTTGTCCCTCTGGAGTTGGTGGAACAGGAATTTGGTTGACAGATGCTAGCACAGCAGCCAAACTCGTGGTGGGTGCAATCGTCATACAGGCACCTGTGTCTAAATGCGTTGCACGCGACGATGGAAGTGGAGCAAGTGCCTCAATCTGTTCCCAGTCTTCTGGCCAGTCAAACGTACCAGAAGAAGGATTCCAGAATGATTCATTAACACAGTCCGTCGTAGACGCATTAAAGTCATAACCCGAGGCAGGTACGACCGAATCCAATCCACGTCCACCGAACGTCACAATACCGGTTCGTAATGTTCCCGGATACTCTGCATAGAGTGTACTCACAGCATTATTGAGTGCCTCAATCATCACGGTCCAGCGTGTGCCAGACCCAAGCGTCTCCCGAGACATACTAGACGATTGATCGATCACAAAGACCACGTCCAAATCTGGATAGGTAAACTCATAATTGACGTCCGCCAACATGTACGCGCCTACACGACAATCTGGGAACTGCACTTTGGCGTAGTCTGGCGCATTCAAAAACTGACACGTACCGTTGTTCTGGTTTGGTAGGTTACAGTGTGCGTCTACCTGACACGGCTCACCCGCATAGTCTGCATTGCTGTTATCACTACAGGTTCCATTAGTCTCATAACTATACAGCTCGATCGAATCACCAAATCCCTGGTTTGGAATCGCCGCATTCGTAAAGCTGTGCCATGGTTGTGCGAGTGCAAAGATGGATTGGTAATTAAACGGACACGAGTTAGAACAGCTTGACTCACACTCCGATGCAACGCACGTTCCTCCATCATTGAGCTCCAAACAGCTATTGCCAAAGAATGTAGAAAGAAGAGAACATGTTGATCCGTTATTTGTTCCACCATTACACACACCTAACACCTGACACGTCGCGCCGGGATGTGCCGGATCTGACGCACCAACGGTGTAACACACGGATCCGCGATATGCATCTGTTGTACTCGTGTTAAATTGATAGTAATACATCGGCGCATTTCCATCGCAGATCTCACCGCCCTCTGGTTGCACAGTTCCATCTCCACAATAGCCGCCACTCACCGCTTGATAGGAGCAAGAATTGGTACAGAAGTTACAGACGCCGCCATAATTGGCAGCACAAACCGTTCCGTTAATACCTGTCCCAAGGTCACAACTCTCCAAACTTGGATTAAGGAATCCGTCTCCACAGACGTTTGGTTGGCACACATTGGTACAGCTATCGTTGTTTGAGGTATTGCCGTCATCGCAGCCTTCTCCCGGATCGAGCACGCCGTCGCCACACGATCCCTGTTGCAAACAACTCGTCCATGTATCCCACTGACACGCTGTAATCGTTGACGTGTCACTTTCACACGTACGCGATCGAGCCGTCTCAAACTGTGTACACACACCACCACCATCGTCACAAGCGCCCGCAGCGCTCACCAAACTACCTGTTGCCGGATTACACACCGCGTCTGGGTGCAATCCACCTACGCAGAATCCAATCAATGGGCACGCGTCATAGGCCGCACTGTAGGTAAATTGATTTCCATCGTTGCCAGCGTTTCCATCGCCACAGGTGGCTCCTGGCGAACAGTCATTGTTATTGGTACAAGGCTCTCGTGTATCGGAGCACAGCGCCCCTTGCCAACTACCCACCTCGCTGTCACATTGCTCTGCGCCATTAATGAGCCCGTCTCCACACCGAGGCCCCGGCCCCGAACAATCCCAGGCACAGATACCACCCGTTAGACTATACTGACCATTGACCGCTCCACTGTCACAGAATTCTGGGCCCTCCACGGCACCGTTTCCACACATAAGTGTAATAGCCGCGTTGTAATTACACTGCGTGGAACAGTACCCGTAGAATCCATTCAAGGATCCGTCGTCACAGGTTTCACCTACCTCCACGACACCATTTCCACAATATAACTGAATGCAAGGCGAGTCTGGCAATCCGTCTCCGTTGGAATCGCTCGTGTAGGCGGAACAACTGGTTGTACATGTGGTTGCGCGCACGCCCACCTCTGAGGCATCCGTGTTTCCATCACCGTTAAAGTCGTACGTACAAATCTCCGTGTCTGTCTGACCAATCTCACAGACCTCCGGAACGCCAGGAGACAACTCTCCAATCACTCCATCTCCACAGACACCCCCCGCGCCATAGGTAGATCCATTACAGGTAAGCGGTGTTGGAAGACCCCCAATAATCTGGTGATTTCCAAAAATTAATGTGGTGTTTAATGCCAGGGCTGCTGGTGATTCCGTCCAAGTGAGTGACCCCGTATCTGTAGTCTGTGTTTCTAGGTCCACAGATAACGTGAGGTTCTCAATGCCGTTTCGTTGATAACGATACACATGCGAATCCTCAGGACATTGGAATAAATTACTGGACCCGTTCCAACAGCTCGACGCGTCATATCCATCCGATACGGGACAGGAAGAAAATGCGTTGATTGGATCCACGGGCAGTGCTGTCCCCAACGTATTACCGAGTTCCGACGACCACGAAGGCCACGCACTCACCGACCATCCGCGAATAAAGGAACCCGCATCCACTAGTGGGATGTCAGCGTTACAACTCTCCGTTCCCGGACAATTACTGTCGGTTAAACAAAGTAAGTTTGTGGTCACCGAACAGTGTCGGTGTTCTTCTCCGTACTGAGTTGTGCGTGCCTCCACGGATCGCAAATCCTCAATACGCGCAATATCGCGTCGGATTTTATCACGCGACGAATCACAAGACGCCGCAAGGTCTGAGGTAAAGACAACACACTGCGCATCTGTAGAACAGGTAAAGAAGCCACCGTCTGGGTTTGCCACGGGATCCTGCTGTTCATTTAAACACACGCGTGTATTAGACACGGCGTAGGGGTCCTCTTCTCCCGCCAAGAATTGGAAGTTAGAAACAAGTTGATTAAAGACGTCGATGGTTTCCGGTCCGGCGTTTTGACTGTGTGAGATGGTGTAAATGGTTGGATCAATGTCGCCTCCGCTGCGAATATTGGCAGCCCCCACGTAAATGGTTCCCCCATCCTGAATCGCACGGTAGCCATCCACCGTGGTCGCAGAGGGACTTCCTGCAAACTCTTGTGCGTAATACCACTGATCAACAGGTAAGAATGTTTCGTTGCGGATAATACGGATACCAATTGCCTCCGGCTTTGTTGGATGGCGCAAAATAAATTCTTTGTCCACGCCCGGTGGTGGTAACGCCGGTTGGATGATTTCAAAATTTGGAAGCACACCTGTTTGCGCGTATGCCGTAGGAATTCCAAGCGCTGCCGTAGAAGGTGCAAGATCTGCCCGACAATACAACGTAGAGAAGTTGGACCAAAAGGCTCCTTGATTCAAGGTATCGTTGTTCCCCTCTGTATCAGTGAGCGGTGCCTCAAACGATCCTGGTGTAGAGACATTGTCTGGCCATGGAACCTCACATAAAAACACACGTGAATGAAGCGAATCAGAAACCGTGCTGTCCGCCATAGACGGATCATGCAGGATATCTGTTGTGATGGTCGCAATTGCCGAAACATCCTCATTACCAGAAATTTGCCCACTTGTGATCCCTTCTCCGATTACTTCCCCACTTGGTGCAACCACATCTCCCGTTACGGCCAAAATATTGCTCGACGCCGGCACTGACCAGGCAATATTCCAATCATAGATACCCGGCAACGGTGTTACAGGAACATTCACGTTACTCACACGTGAAAGCGCCTCAACGGTGTAGGTGTGCTCACTGTTGGCTTGCAAGAACAAGCCGTTTCCTGTTGTGTCCTGTACCTGCAAAAGATCTAGGTCACAAATAAATTCTCCCGTTTTAAAGGATCCAATAATTTCTCCACTTGGCGCATTTAATCCTGCTCCAGCCGTTGTGCGCACACCTGCCTCTGTCGCATCCGTTGGATCCGCATCGCCCACAACAACAATCTCGTAAACTTGTCCTGCTTCCAACGCAGCGCTGTAGCGCACAATAACCTCTGTATGATCACCGTATGCAATAGGAACTAAGGACGCCGGGAAATAACACCCAGAAGCCAAGGCATCCGCCGAGTGTGTGTGGAACAAGGCCAACACGCGCGTCAACAAGCGATCAACAAATGCCGGAACAAACGGCAGATCGATCGGTGACAAAGCAATATAGGTATATCCATTCATTGCCGAACACGCAGCCTCGCTTGTTATAGACGGGATACGCAATCCAATGGTTGGCATTTGAATTTCCGTAGGATCAGATGCAGCATCTACCGCCGGAAGTGTCTGACCTTCCATCAAGCTTGCTGAATCCATTAACTGGCTAAATAACACGCGCACCTCCACATTACGACACGTGTCAGACCCCGTTGGGTAAAAGGTTGGGAACGCAGGTCGTGGTGCACAACATCCTGTCGCCTCGCCACACGCAAATGAGGTACCGCCCGTTGGACATTCATTGGATGCCTCACACGTACACTGTACATTCAACGTGGATGCATCTGATTCTGTCGAAACGAGCTCCTGCGCATCAATTTCTGTAGAATACAGGCCATTAACCGGTAAGTCTTGCGACGCAATATTCACGGAAACCTCGGCCACCTGCATTCCATCCACACGGCCATCTCCGCCCAATCCTTCACATAACTGATTTTCGCCAATACCAATTGCCCCATCTCCACAGAAGGAAGGGACGGAATAGGTATAAGACGACCCTGCAAAACGACAGGTACTCGTACATCCTTCCGTTCCGTCGCATTGTTCATTATTTCCTGTATTTAAAACGTTATCGCCGCAACAGGCTGTAGCCAAACTTGGTCCACAGGCCACCGCTTCTGTAAGACAGCTCGAAGAACATCCGTCACCATTGAGCGCGTTTCCATCGTCACACTCCTCCCCGCCCGTAGTCTCCAAAAGGCCATTGCCACAACTCGCAGGATACAGCGAACTTGACCCCTCATACAAACATTGCGCGGAGCATCCATCACCTCCACTATTATTTCCATCGTCGCAATCCTCTCCACCAATCGATGAGAGATATGCGAGTGATCCGTTTCCACATTGAGATCCTACAGAAGCGGAACCCTCGTTCAAACAAACGGCAGAACATCCATCGTCTGGTGTTGCATTGCTGTCATCGCATTCTTCGTGTGGATCTTGTACGCCGTTACCACAACAGTAAGGATCGCTTGGGTTGCCACATGCAGGGAGACCTTCCCACAAACACGACGCAGAACATCCGTCATTCGGTGTAATGTTTCCATCGTCACACTCTTCAAATTGTGGATTACGATAACCATCTCCACAAACCGGCACATTAGACGCCGACCCGCTCAATACACACGAACTCGTACACCCGGGAGCGGTGCCCAAATCGAGTGCACCTGTAGGGTCGCCCAACAAAAAGGCTGTCGTGCCATTGGAGGAGTCCCACGCCCAATCGTAACTCACAGAGCTAAGACGCTGTCCTCCTTCCGAACAGGTATCTGCCGGTCCAAAAGGTGTCACTTGGAACGCCTGTCGTTGTCCAATGGCTTGCAAGGTTGCAGACGCCGGCGTTGTTGTAACATGATCCACGGTGCACAAGGCTCCATTTGGACTCACGCGGAACGTCCAAGAATATCCATGACTATAATTGAGGCCTGTAAGAGGAACGCCAGAAGAGCTCGCGATACTGCCGTCCAAAATCACCCGATAGAACGTATTTGCTGCCAACGTAACAGAGGGTGTAATCACCTGCGTACGTCCATCTGGTGACAACGTCTGTACTGTTACAGGAATCGTTGCAACAAACTGCTGACACAACTCCGTTTGACACTGTTTAAGGTGAATCGAGGAAGAGCTGAGTGACGACGCATCCATGCGAGTATTAAACTCGGCGCCAATCTGTGCATTCACACAAGCTGTATCACAATTTGGCCAAAAATTTCTCACCTCTGGGTCAGTGTAATTAACCGTCACTAATCCGAGTCCGTGAATGCCCTGCGCAATTAATGTAGCAATCGCACTCACAGGTCCTCCAACGGTCTCGTTATCGGCGCGTGCAATACGTACCGTATCTGACGCTGCCGATGAGGAAACCAATGTCACAGATGGAGAAACAGGTACACCGACATTGTTGGCGGTTGACCAACTCATCGGTTCCGTAATATTCAATAACACACAGGCGTCAGATCCAATACCGCTTGCGACCAACTGAACATCACCTGTGTCCGTGTCCGTATCTACAACTCCATTTCCCTGCTCTGTAAGGACAGATTGACCAGGCGTTACCAGAACATGCTCAATCGCACATGGTGCCGTATTCTCACGCGTGGTAAAGGTCCACACAAACGGTGCAGACAACGGTTCCCCGCTTGGACCTGCCGCAATAATACCGGTGGTAAGCGTGACCTGGTACGTGGTCGCTGGACTCCAAGGGCTTGCCGGCGTAAATATGAAGCGATCAGAAAGTGGCTCAAACGTTCCCGGCACGACCGACGGCGCAACACTCGCACACGGTGTTGCAGGGTCTTCCCCCGTACACTCCTGGATCAAAATAGTCGTACTGTTCAAATTGATGACTGGCACGGTAAACGCGGCCGACAATTGTGCGTTAGAGCAGACCTCGTCTCCTCGAGACCGTCCATCCCAAGGCGAAGGACTTACAATACGGTCAATCAAACTCACATCGTCACACTGCCGAACCACACGTGGCACAACCGGAATTGGACCCGTGACCCATTCAAATAAGTAGTTGGTCGTAGGCACGGTTACCTCACAATCTACCGCCACCGGCGTACAAGAAAGCGTATTCGCACAACATCGGTTCCCCGTGGAACAGGTGTCGTTCGTTGGACTACAAGCGCCCACCTCAAAGTTTGCTTCATTACTATCATCTCCGCTTACCGTTACAACCACAGGCCCCGTAACGGCAGTAGGCGGAACTTCCACATGAATTTCTTCATCGCTCCAGCTGGTCGTTGTTGCATTTTGTGCATTATAAAACGTGACCGTATCTGCAGATGATCCAAAATTTTCTCCAAAAATACTCATAGTAACCCCCGTTGGACCTGCAACCGGAGTCACACCGCAAATACCAGGACCTGGCGTTCCCGACACAATCGCAAAGCCAACATCCGCACTCACAAGAGACGGTGTACGTTCCACGCGCAAGTTGTGAGGTGAGAAGGCAATCGGCGCGGCAGACGGCACCAAGTAGGTATCCGGTACTTTGACGGTAATAGCGGTCGGCGTCCATGCAGCAACGGTACACACATCTGGGAAATCAACGGATCCTACAGCCTGATTCCCCGTGAGCGGATCCACAAAATAGACGTTGCCAGACCCACCAAAATTGGAGCCGAAAATCGTCACATATTCTCCCGGCGGTCCCGCTTCTGGCGTGATGTAGGAAATAATCGGGGCTTGGCCCGCGTCTGGTGATTCAACAGAAAAGCTCAATGGATTACTTGTTTCCGCCCCAACACGCACCGTGAGGTTTTTGTCTCCCACGGGTGTTGGAGGCACAATCGCGTTAAATCGTGTTGTGGTCCAATCGGAAACGCTGCTCACAAGCGCCGTACTCAAATAGACTTCCGTTCCGGGACCGCCGCTTCCCAAATTCACACCCGTCACGGCAAAAGCTTCACCAGACTGTGCGCTCATAGGCGCTACAGAACACAAACCAGGACGCACGGTTGTATTAATTTCAAAATCAGGCAAGTAGGGACCATTCGTGTCGTCCGTGCGATCCGTCTGTCCACTGACCGTTATAATTTGTATTGGCCCAATCGGAAACGCGCCTGGAACGGACGGCACCGCCACAATCACCTCCGTGGCTGACCACGCGCTACAGGCAAGTCCTGCCGTAATATCATCTGCGTCCGTTGCAAGGTCTCCAAGAAATTTAACGGACCCCACGGTGGATCCAAGTGATTCACCCGTAATTGTAATGTAGTTTCCTGGAGCTCCATTGTCCGGAGACACGCTCACAATTTGTGGCAATTCTACACAAACGCTATCCACACAATGCCCCGTAGAACAGTCGGCATCCGTCGTACATGTGTCGCCAGAACAAGCACCACAATAATCTGCCAATGTAGGGTCACCTCCACAATCAAGTCCTGTTTCTCCAACGTTCTGTTCCCCGTCAAAACAATGATCTGGCCGCGCAATCACATTCACACTGCTCGCATTTGTACTCTGCCCCGCAATATCCGTTACTGTTGCCCCAATTGTATGTGACGATTGCGGCACCAGGCTCGATGCTGACCAATTAACCACCGACACGTAATCCGTAGAGAGGCTCATTGGTGCATCTGTTCCAATGGACACCGCGTCCACAAACCCTTCAATTAATCCAATTCCTGCGTCGTCTCCCACCGTCATAGTCACCGGAACGTCCGGCGAGGTGCTTACGCTATCTCCATTGGATGGGTAGGTAATAGAAATCGTCGGCGGCGTTACATCCACAAGGCTACCCGTTGTAAATGTTTCCGAGCATCCCGTAAATCCACAATTAACAAATGATCCATTCTGGCTCTTTAATCCGCTGGCAATAATCACTTCAAATGCGGTATCGGCGGTAAAACAATGCCGCGAGCTGTTTGGGCTTGGGCAGGCAGCCTCAGGGGTAAAACGAATCACCGGCCCCGTAGCCACAAATGTTCCCACAACGGGCGTCGTAGATCCTACGGGCCGAACCACTACGTTGTCGTTAACCGTTGTTGGATTAACATTGGAAGAAAGCGCGATTTGCACGACAACGTTACGAATCGGCACCACACCAGATGGTGTAACGCTTCTGAGCGTAAAGCCGCTACCAAACGACGGACCCCCAAGCGGACCACCCGTCGAATCAAACTCGGAACCGCTAACGCTATTATTTGCACCCGTTGCATCCAAAAGTGTGTTTAAGACAAACTGCGTAATCGCAAATGCAGATAGAATAATAACCAACCCAATAGCTCCATTCACAATAATTCTCTGTGCCTTTGCAATAACCCCCTCCCGGCCGCTAGCTGTCATCCAAACAAACCCGCCATACATCACAATACACACAGCCACAATACCTAGGAATCCCAAAACCACGCGGATAACATTGGCAATGATAATACGGGGATCTTGTGTTCCAAGTCCTGGATCAAATTGGTTGTTGAGTCCAAAATCCGCTGCCGTCTGCGCAAGAGCTGGGTGCGACGCGAAAAACGCTCCGAGCACGATCATTCCAAGGAGTCCTACAAATGACCAGTATTTTGATTTGATCATCATAAGGTAAAGTGCGGATAGGAACAAAGACCAGACTGTGATTCGTCGTTACAGCAATTGGCTTCCCCACCAGTACATGTCTGACTGCGTGAAGGCGTAAAACAGTTTTGATAAATGCTTCTAAGCGACGAGTCTACCTCCACGCCATAAATCTGCTCACTGGAAAAGACCCCGTGCAACACCGTCACTTCGTGAGACGGAATCGTAACTGCCGGGTTGGTTGGATTTGGATACCCGCTCACCACCGAACGAAACGTAAACCATAGATTCTCCGTAGGCGATCGAAGCTGTAATGCATCTGCATTCACGGTATTCAAGGACAACAAGGAATCAAACAACAGGTGCACCGGTTGATCAAACGCCACATTCTGCCCCGGCATACCCGGGGTAATAGCAGGTGTTGTGGAGACAACCTGTGGTGGAACAAGCACAATGGAATCATTCGTGGAGAAATTCCACGTGTAGCTATCCGTACTTGGACCCGTTGCCGCTCCATCGCTATTCCCGTCTAACGAGTTCCCCGCCATATCAATCACGCCATTTGGAGGCAACAAAGCTGCTGGAGGTTCTGCCGCCAAGCTTGCTGCTAACACATCCACCGTAATCGCGTCATTGGAGGGTAAGCAATAAATCACCTCACCACACGAGTTAGTGCCGCACGCAAGGTCTGAGACAAACTCATTACTTTGAAATTGATTCATTAATCCCCAGCTCCCCGCAATCGTCCCCGCAGCACCCGTTGCCACAATGTTTGAGAAGGAAGACGTTGGACCCGACGCAGAAATAGGATTCACGGGTTCTGAGTAATTGATTTGAATCAAAATATTGCGTGCATTGGTGGTCGAGGCAATCGGAATCACGGATTCAATGGTGGGCGGGATAAGATCCAACTCCGTAGACACCCTAAAGCGCCACGAATAACCATCCGCGAATGCGCCCGTAAATGCCGAGTCGCCGTTTGCCAATTGAATATCGTTCGTCAACTCCACCGTATAGGCCGTGTCTTCCAACGCGCTACCAAGGTAGGGGGCTGGATCAAACACAAAGCTCTTGAGGTCTGGTGTTACAGACACATTTACGTCTGCGGGAGGCAATGCGGAACTTTCGCCGAGGTTTGTAGGATAAATCACTACGGAACCTGCTCGTAACGGTAATGCAATCGACGGATCACCTGTATACCCATCCATCAGACTTGCTGCATCCATCGCCTCGCGGAATGTGACAACAATAGATGTATTACGAGGGACGTCTTGCGCATTACGCATCGGATAGTGCGAATCAATAATTCCACTACCAAGTGAGCTACTGAGCGGATCAATCGTAATCAAATCACTGGACGTGCTAGTACCTGTTCCCAATCCCGTAGCATCCGCGAGCGCGTTCAATACAAATTGCGTAATAATGAGCGCCGACAAAATAATCGCCAAACCGATACCTGCATTCACTAAAATCGATTGAGCTTTTGCGATCTTTGCCGGATCCCCCTTTGACATCATCCAAAGCGCGCCACCGTAAATAACAATGATCACCGCCACCAAACCCAGGAATCCCAGTGCAATACGAATCACGTTTCCAATAATCACGCGGATATCTTCTTGACCCAACCCCGACGCGTCACCCACCGTCTGCAACCCTTGTACCGCAACATCTTGTGCAAACGTGGTGTGTATCGGCAAAAACAGAAAACCCATAACAACCATTGTTGTTATGCAGGCGAATGGAATAAGTGAGGATCGGAGCCAATTCTTCATGTGCTTTTTGGCCGGTGATTAACTCCATTGTACCCGATTATTGCAGATCGCGTGAGCGCAAACTGGGGACAATTCTTATCATAACCATTCACATCCTTCTATACATACGCCTACGTTACCAATAAAAAAGCAGAAATCTTTTACCGTTTCTGCTTCATGGCTCCAAATGCCTTGTGCACACATCAAAATAGACGTCTCACTCACGATCAAATCGACTACTAGTCTTCTTGCATTTGCTCAGGAGTCATTCCACGTGCTTCCAAAAGAGCACGCACATGTTCGTGCTCCTCTCTGATTTGAACATCTCGATCACGAACCTTTGGATCAAACCCTTGATCACGCATCATAGCATTGGTCGACGCATCTTGTTCTCGCATCAAAGCGCGATAGCGGGCATGTAGTTTTTCTGTACTCTCAGATTCCAGCTCTAGGTTTACGTTTCCCGATTCAGGATGTAACATAGTCTAATGCATTGAATGAGTAATTTTGGACACAAATATTGTACCAAACCAAGGGGGGCTTGCAAAGAAACATGGGGTCAACTTACCAAATTTCATCCTCAGATGCCAAAGGCTGAGAGAGAGGAACGATTACTTCATCTGACGTCCCCTTCTTTTTCTCCATCCATGACTGAATGGCATCAAAAGAGGATCGCGATTGTTCTGGGTTATCACCCGCTTCTCTGAGCTTTTGCTCAATCATGCGAATGGCTGTATTTGCCTCTTCTGTAAATTGCGCTGCCGGCGAGTAGCCATACACAAGCTGTACAAAAGGCGTGTAGGCAATCGCTGCCCTCGACGGTATCTGCAAATCAATATATGTAAATCCGGCATCTGCATCGTAAAAGATGTTATCTGGTTTACTTGGATCAACTTCAAGTCCAACATCCGTAAGCGTGTTTAGATCATGGATCATTCTCTCGTACTGATCCAATGGCGCATTTGCTAACAGCTTCAAACGTTCTAACCACTGCTCCGCATGTTCGTTACGATCATGAAGAGGTTTTCCAACAGCTCGCTCTTGCAGTTCATAGTAGTCCGTACCTTCTACAAATGCCTTAAGTATTTTTGCCACATGAACATCTTGAGGCAGTGCGGCCATGCGTTGTTTCACCGCATTTCCTTCTGCCACTCTCTTGCTTAAATTCTCTGGTGTTTTCTTAAAAAAACCCGTAACCACCCGAAGGAGCACTTGATCGGGATGCCCCTTTACTTCAAAAACCCGGGAGTTTCCTCCCTCTCCAATAGGGTTTCCTCTCAAATCCTCTACACTGCCAACTGCGTGTACTCCCTGTTTCTGAGCACCCTCACCTTCTGACGGTGGTATAAATTGCCATGTTTCTGACATAGTTTATTGATCTGTATCAATTAAAAGTTTATTTTAATGGTCTTATAGTCATTCATGCGTTTGATTTACATACGCCCAAATTTTATCACAAAAAAAACGAGGATTTATGATCCCCGTTTCTTTTTATTACTATTCCTCTTTTAAAAACGCATCTACTTCTTTGCGGACGTCGTCCCCGTTTGCCGTGGCGCCAATCGCCTTTACCACGGCCCCCATCAACTTACCCATATCGGCAAGCGTGGTTGCACCGACCTCCGAGGCGATCTTGACCACGTGCTCACGAATTTGTGCGCGCTCCATTGGCGTTGGCAAAAACTGCGCAATCAGGTCCAACTCCGCCTGGGTTTTGCTGATGAGGTCTTGTCGCTCCCCTTTCACAAAATCCTGCATGGCATCCTTTAACTGTTTGCTCGACGACTTGAGTACCTCCAAAACTTCCGACTCCTCCAAATCACGCTGAAGTTCGATCTGCTTATTTTTAAGCGCTGATTGCAATCCACGGAGGGACGTAACCACATCCGCCTGACGTGCCTTCATGGCCGTCTTTAAATCCTCGGAAATTTTTTCTTGAATAGACATACAAAAGAGATAATTAACTTCAATAGACCCAGCATAGCACAAAACCCCCTTTCGGGGGCTTTGATTATCGACGACGACGCTTTGGACGAAAATCTTCCTCTGTTGCCTTTCCGGTTTTAATCAACCATCCACGCTTAAGAGCGATTTTGATTCCACGAACTTTTTTGAACTTACGTCCAGTAAAGTTCGGCGTCGGGTCATCATACCGACGTCGGCGCACTTCTTTAACGAGTCCGCCTTTTTGGATGCGACGCTGGAAACGTCGGTACATCCCATCAAAGCTTTCTCCTTGTTTTCGTTTGACTTCAAACATAGTTTTCTCGATTCAACGTAGCCGCATTCTAACAGACACCCACAAATCCGTCAACCCTGGGCTGTTTATTGAGGTTTTGGGGCTTGATTTAAAATATTTTTTAGATAATTGCGTAATCCGGGATCCACCACATAGATAAATGTACCGATAATTCCACGAGTGAGTAAGGTTTTATATATATTCAACACATACCCAATAATCTCCTCTTCGTTTTCAACCCCTCTATGTCCATTCTTATCAAAGTAGCTCGACCTATCAAGTACAAACTTACCGTCTACCCATTTTAGTTCCGGACCAATAATCACCCCAACATAATTGAGATCATACCCCTGTACAGTATGAATACATCCAACTTCGTTCACTGCATTTTCCGAGTTAACCCAATCAGCATTTGTAGAATTCCAACGCAATTTTTCCCCATCTATTTCTATATCAAATCCTTCATCGTGAGGTTTTAAATTCCTCGTCTTCCACGACCAAGCGTATCCAGCAACCATACGCGCGAGACCCACGGCTTCATCTTTTTCCTTTATTTCTTTTACCATCAAAGAAATATCTTCATACATCCTGAGATCATATTGAGGAAAATCTACAGAACGAATGTCTCCGTCACCAAATAAACTATCAATAAACGCCAGATATCTCTCTCCGCCTCTTACTCTCATTTGAGACTGCAACGTGAACTCCTTTGCCTGCAGACGTGCAATTTGAGAAGGTCTAATGTCAGAAGGTCTGACACTCTGCTGCTCATCATAAAAGTAAACTTGTTTCATAGCAGATGCTTGAATCCAATCTAGTTCGGTGCCGGTATTCTCAAATCCAAAATGACGATTTATGTCATCAAAAGCCTTATAGTTAGTAATATTTTTTCTACGTCGCAGCCTATGCGTCTCATCAACTAACAACAAATCATACTCTGCTTTTACTGTATCAGCCGGACCAATCACCATTGAAGGTGACAGCCCCACAATATTTTTAAAAACATTCTTTAACGTTTTACGCAATGAAGTCATCGGAATAACCAAGCCCACTTTTAGATGCGACGTGCGACTATCTTCCTTCAAATATTTCATTAAATATACTGCCACGATAGTCTTGCCGGTCCCCGGTCTTCCACGCACCACAAACGTTAATTTCTCTTGAGCTATTTCATCCACAAGAGCCTCTACAAATGCTATTTGGTCTGCAGATAACGTTTTGTAAGGTGAATACTTAAAAAGGTCGCTATTTTTTAATTGGACTAGATTATTCTTCGCAAGACCCATCTTTACTAGCTTAGGCCAAATGCCATTCTCAAATTTTGATAAATATTTTTCCCGATCAAAATATTCATGATTCTTTAACCCTGCATTGCCATTTTGTAATTTAAAAATACCATCTGCTGCAATGTATTGAATTAACCAAGATTCAATATCAAGTGCTGCAGACTTGTTATATTCCTCATCTGTCACAACATGAACTTGATGCAATCTTTGTCTCTCCTTATTTTTATAATGCTCCTTGCTCCTATAATAAAGGTGGATTGTCTCTCCAATATAAGCCTCCTTCCCATTTTCAATAAAATAAACAACCGGCCAATCTAAACCATAATGATCTTTTTTAATTGTTTCAAAGCCGCTATCAGAAAAAGCAAATGTCTTTATGGCCTGCATATTAAAGCTCCGTGTATTTTGTGTGCAGCCCTTTTGCTTTATCGACCGGGTACTTTGCTTCATTTTTTAATATTTTCTTTTCAAGTGCGTCTAAAATATCAATATCGAGATCGTGGCTCATTAGTAAAACCCAATACAAAACATCCGCTAGTTCATCACCAATATCAGATTTATTCGTTTGGACATATTTCTCCATTTCTTCTGAATTTTTCCATTGAAAATGTTCCATAACCTCTGCGGCCTCCAACACTAAAGATAGTGCTAAATCTTTTGGGTTGTGAAACTGTTTCCAATCTCGAGCATCCCTAAAAGCTACAATCTTTGTTGTTAAATCTGACAGTGTTTTCATAGGACAATGTTCTTAGAACAAAATAGGATTTTGAAATACATCAATCAAATCTTATCACAAACACCACTCAACCCCTCCAGACGCAATGTAATAATGGGGTGTGGAGCTCAACAATTAGTCGATGTACGTACCGACGAATTACTTTTTTACTCGCTTCTCCACTTCCTTTCCTAACGCCTTCACACTCTCCAAATACGCTTCTTCAACTGGGGAAAGGGTCTTCGCCTGATACTTACGATATTCTACTGCTACTTTCTTTTTCGCTTGTTCGTGACTAACGGAACCCGCATCGGTGAGCACACCCTTACCAAAGTTCTCTGCAAATTTATCAAGCTCTGCAACCCAATCGGCCATGTGCATTGCTGTATGCTCTTGTGCTTTAATTTCTGCAAGATCAAAAAATGCTGAAACGAGACGATTTAAACGGAAAAGTTCATCTTCTGTCAGATAATTTTTAGCCGTCCCAACTTCTGATAATACAGGCATTGCTCCTGCAAACGTTGTAAGTCCCATGAAATCTTTTTCTGCATCCGCGCGTTCATGGATGGTCTCTGCGGCCGTGTGTTGGTTCGTCGCGTAATGCAATTTGTTTTGCACGACTTTAAAAAATATTATTGACTCAGTACTTTTCGGATCATAATCAATACTCGTCGCATACAAATCAAGCACTTGACGATAAAGCATCTTTTCGCTGGAACGAATATCGCGAATGCGATCAAGAAGTTCTTTCCAATACTGTCCGCCGCCATTTCCTTTTAACCGTTCATCGTCCATTGTAAAGCCTTTCACGATATACTCACGAAGTCGTGCCGTGGCCCATTGGCGAAAATGTGTAGCAATCTTCGATCTAACGCGATAGCCAAGAGAAATAATAAGATCGAGACTATAATGTTCAATCCGTCGTGAAACCTCCCTATTCCCCTCTTTTTGAACAATCAAGTATTCCTTGACAGTTGCTTCTTTTGTTAACTCGCCTTCTTCGTAAATATTCTGAATATGAAGGCTGACGTTTTGTTTCGTCGTGTCGAATAATTCTGCCAATTGCGTTTGACTAAGCCACACGGTCTCCCCTTCAATTCGTACCTGAATAATCGGCTGACCACCGTCGCCAGTATAAATAATGATTTCGTTATTCAATTCCGTATTATCCATAAACTTATCTTAATCCTCAACAATTCTTCACGATCCATCGACACTTAATCAAATCTTATCACAAACACCACCCTCGCGGGTGGTGTTTTTATTACTTGAGGATGCGTTTGAGGTTGTCGATCAACTTCTCAATCGGAATCGTTTCTTGCGACCCCGAATCCATATCTCGCACAATAATTGTATCATCTTGCACTTCTTGCTGGCCCAAAATCACGGCCACATGCGCACCAACTTTATTAGCGCTCTCCAACTGTGCCTTGAGGCTTGCCTTCCCAAACGCCTCCACTACATTGAATCCTGCCGCGCGTACCTCTTCAAACAAGCGCAGCGATGTCCGACGCGCCTCCTTTCCAAGCTGGGCAAAGAACACATCTGGCGCTGACAATGCAGGAGGTTCCACGTTCTGCTGCTTCATCTCCAAAATAGCACGCTCGATTCCCACCGCGAATCCAACGGCCGGTGTCTCCTCGCGTCCTCCCATCATCTCCACCAACTCATCATAACGTCCGCCGGCGGCAAGGGCGGATTGCGACCCTGGCTCGGAATCATCTCCGCGGTCTGGCACAATCTCAAATACCGTTCGGTTGTAGTAGTCCAACCCACGTACAAGGTGCGGATTCAACACATACGGCACACCAACTTCATCTAAATATTCAATCAACTCCATAAAGTGATCGCGCGACGGGTCGTCCAGCCAATCCACAATCTGTGGCGCGTTCTTCATCACCTCGTGACAGGCCGGCACTTTACAATCCAAGAGTCGCAACGGATTCTTGGCCATACGACGCATACAATCCTCACACAAATCTTTTTTGTTCTTCCGTGCGTAGGCCACCAACTCAATCTTATACTCCTGTCGCGTTTGGGCGGTCCCAATCGAGTTAATCTCCACTTTTACTTTGAGCCCCAAATCTTCAAACAACTTGGTTGCGATCAAAATAAGTTGCGCATCCACCACAGAATCTCCTCCACCAATCACCTCTAATCCATACTGATAAAACTGTCGATACCGTCCCGATTGTGGACGATCGTACCGAAACATCGGTCCCATGTACCACATCTTTACCGGCTGAGGGAGGTTGAGCATACCGTGATTAATGTAGGCGCGTACCACGGACGCGGTGGCCTCTGGTCGCAGAGCAACCTTGTCTCCACCTTTATCATCAAAGGAATACATCTCTTTCTCCACCACATCCGTTTGTTTACCCAAGGTGCGGCTAAACAATTTCTCCTGCTCTAAAATCGGTGTCTCAATGCGGCCGTAAGAATACGTTTCCGCAATCTCACGCGCCTTACGACGGAAGTACTCCCAGTAGATTTGCTCATCCGGAAGAATGTCGCGCATACCACGCAATGTCTCTAATGCTTTTACTTTCTTTTTATCTGCTGCCACGTCTTTGCTGTCTGCCATAATTATTCGGTAAGGGCTTCGTAGGTAGGGGTCTCAAAGATCGAGAAGCGATCCAGCGGTAATCCGCGTAACCAGACACGCCCTACAATATGTTCTGACTTAATAGGACCAAAACTGCGTGAATCCATACTTGCCGGACGATTATCTCCAAGGACAAAGTATTCATCCGGGTTTAAGGTGACATACTCGCTTCCCAAGGTCACCGGTTGTGACACATAGGTTTCTTGGAGTACGACACCGTTTGTATGGGCCGAGTCAATCACCGTTACTTTTCCATCTTGCACACGCACTGTGTCGCCCGGCAATCCAATGATCCGCTTAATAAAGAACTGCGTCTTGTCGCGAGGATAGCGGAACACAATCACGTCTCCGCGTTCTGGCTCATGAAAGCGATAGCTGACCTCATCGATCAACAGGTATTCTCGATCTTCAAACGTTGGTTCCATAGACGCCCCACGCACATAGAACGGTTGCACCAAAAAGTAGCGGATCGGAATAATGATCGCCGCCGCAATCACGACAATCTGAATAATTTCCAATCCAAACAACAAAACGCCACCAATCACAGGCCCAAAAATACGGACCAAGAGGGACGGGGTCACTGGAGCACTCTCTTCTGTCGGTGTTTTTTTTGTAAACATGTTAAATGCTAATATAAACGCATACTAGCACGAATTTTCGGAAAAATCAAGGGTTGCACCAAAGGGGGAACTTGGATAGAATGCGCCCATGAATGATCCTCGCATCAATCTCCTCAAAGACCACTTTGAACTCAATCCAAATCCCAAACCAAGTCCCTGGGCGCTTGGACGTTATTTTTTTCTTACCGTTCTTATTGGGGCGCTTATTGGCATAGGATTTTCGTTTGCTATGACCAAAACTGATCTTGCATCAGACTCAGGAGAGAAGGTGGGATTTTTTAGGTCCTTTGCCTCCTTTGTGACGAGTGGAGATCGAACCCTTATTGGAGAAGATACAGACCGCGTCAACGTTATGTTATTGGGTATCGGTGGTGCCGGACACGATGGTCCCGATTTGTCGGACACGATTATTTTTACCTCGCTCAAACCGTCCACCGGAGACGTTGGCATGATGAGCATCCCACGCGATCTTGCGATCCCCATCCCCGGTTACGGCTGGCGCAAAATTAATCACGCCAACTATTTTGGCGAGTTGGAGGACCCAGGTCACGGCGCGCGATACGCGTCCGGCGTCATTGGGGGTTTGATTGGACAAGAGATCGACTACTACGTTCGCATTGACTTTCAAGGATTTGAGAAATTCCTCAATGCGCTCGGCGGCGTAGATGTTTACGTAGAAACAGCGTTTTTAGATCCCACCTATCCTACAAGTGATCACCTCACGCAGACTATTCGATTTGACACCGGCTGGCAACACATGGACGGAGAGACCGCATTGCAATACGCACGCTCACGTCACGGCACGAATGGAGAAGGATCCGACTTTGCTCGTTCTCGTCGACAACAAAAAATTCTCCTCGCTGTTAAAGACAAACTCTTTTCTGCCAACACGATTTTAAATCCAAAACGCATTAGTGATCTCATTGGCACCGTCAAGGAAAGCATCGAGACTAACTTAAGCACGTGGGAGATTCTCCGCCTCGCAACCTTTGCACGTAATTTGGACCCGGAGAAAATCACTCATTATGTTCTTGATTCCGGCCCAGACAGTCCGCTTTACGAGACAAACCTAAACGGCGCCTACGTATTGCTCCCCGACAACGACGATTGGTCGGGTATTCGTACGATTGCGGCAAATGTCTTTGAAGAAAATCCCGCGTTTGTACCCGTTACCCCCGATTCCATTCCACAGCAGCTCGTACGCATTCGTATAGAGAACGGAACCGACGTCAGTGGACTCGCATTTAGAACCTCGCAGCTCTTAGAGGGGCAAGGATTTGAAGTCGCCTCCGTCGCCAATTCCAACAACCGCGATTGGGACCATACGGTCATTTATGACTTCACCGAAGGACAATATCCAGAGGCGCTTAAGGAGTTACAGGCCTATTTAAAAGCCGACGTCGCCACAACGGTCACCGGCTGGCTATTTACCGACGATCTTACCCCTCGAACCATTACCTTAGAGGATGAGGGCCTCCGTGACGGAAGCGTGGCTCCATCAGTTGACTTTTTGATCGTTTTAGGGCAGAATTCGGCAAATCTCGTACAGCGCTAACGTCTGTACGCATTCTGAGGATTTTTTGAGCATTTCCTCGATTTTGATCACCTTCGATCGCAACGTTTGTTCAACAGCCCCTACCCTCGCCACATGAAAGCCTCTCCAACAACCCTCCCCACCGCCGTCCTGGTTGGACGCGCTAACGTCGGCAAATCGACGCTCTTTAACCGTCTCACAGAAACAAGTCGCGCCATGATTTCTGATGTTCCTGGTACCACGCGTGATCGCAAAGATGGTCTCGTGTTGTGGCGTGGTCAGCTGTTTAGAATCGTAGACACGGGTGGAATCGAATACGACAAAACAGAAACCTTCGACGACGTCGTCCAACATCAAACAGAGCTTGCCATGAAAGAGGCGGATATCATCTTAATGGTACTCGACAGTAAAGAAGGGCTCCTACAACAAGACCTCAAAATTGCTCGCAGCCTCATTGGGTCCGACAAGCCCGTGATTGTTGTCGGCAACAAAGCAGACGGTCGCACCAAAGAAACCGTCACAGAACCTGAGTGGTATCGCACAGGATTAGAAATCCCTCGCCCTGTCAGTGCCGTTCGTGGAAACGGGTTAGGTGATTTACTCGACACACTCTTTGAAATGTTTCAAAAACTCGGTAAGCACGTAGAGGATTACAAGGAAGAATTTTTTCCTAAGATTGCGTTTATTGGTGAACCAAACGTGGGTAAGTCTTCCATCATCAACGAAATTTTGGGTGAGGAACGATTCATTACCTCCCCAATCGCACATACAACACGTGAGCCAAACGACACGTTGGTTGAGTTTGATAACAAGCAATACATTATTGTAGACACGGCCGGTGTACGTCGCAAGGCACGTGTGTCACAGGGATTGGAGCGCGCGGGTGTCAAACAAACGTTAGAAGTATTAAAGCGTGTGGATATTGTGGTGCTCGTGCTAGATGCAACTAAGCCCATCGACCAACAAGAGAAGAAACTTGCAGGTCTTATTCGCCAGGCCGGCGTAGGGTGTGTGATTGCGGTCAACAAGTGGGATCTTATGGAAGGCAAGGAAACGCAGGCGGTCGCCAACATGAAACGCTACGTTTACGGGCATCTTCCGTTTATCCGCTTTGCCCCCATCTTGACAATTTCTGCAAAAGAACGTCAACGTATTCACAAGCTCTTCCCGCTTTTTGATACAATTCTCAAAGAACGTGAGCGAACCATCGACGATAACGCTTTGGATAAATTCCTCAATCAAACTATTTCGCGTCATAAGCCTGCACGTGGGAAAGGCGTGGCACACCCTAAGATTTTCCGACTGAAGCAAGTTGGAATCAATCCTCCCCGGTTTGAATTGGTGATTAAAGGCATGCGTACAGATGTTCTGCACGCGTCCTACTCACGTTTCTTGGAAAACCGTCTCCGTGAGACCTTTGGGTTCACGGGAACACCGATTATTTTTTATGCCATCCCAAGTAAAAAGGTTTAACACGGTGCTCCTAGTGGGACTTGGAAATCCCGGCATGGAATACGAACTCACACGACACAATATTGGATTCCAGGTACTCGACGCATTTGCGGATGGCACATGGAAAGAGGACAACGCCCACAAGGCCTTTACGGCCAAAACATCCGTGGACGGCGTAACGGTTCATTGCCTCAAGCCGCAAACGTTTATGAACAAATCCGGCGAGGCGGTGCAATCCTACGCGCAGTATTACAACATTGCTCCCGATGCTATCTTTGTGGTGCACGACGAAGCCGATCTCCCCTTTGGCGACATTCGCCTCAAACAAGGAGGTGGGACCGCAGGCCATAATGGTCTTAAGTCACTCGTACAGCACTTAGGAACCGACGCCTTCTGGCGATTACGCATCGGCATCGGACGTGGAGACAATTCACAAGTCGCATTAGAAGATTTTGTGCTCGGCAAATGGACCGAGTCAGAACGTCAACAATTAGATCAACTTATTCAGCAATCTATCCATAAACTCCACGAGTGTATCGTGGCCCCTCCCCTGGATCGTACCTAAACCCAGGACCCATGGATCAAGATCTCCGTTTTGCATGGCTCGTGCTCGCGCGCGCCCATGTCCTCCACAGCACGCATGTAAGACGCGTGCTGTTGCGTTTGCAATCTCCTCAAACGCTCATTGACACCATCGATCAACACAACATCCCTCCCGCTATTTGTCAGCGTATTCACACGACTCAGCACACATTCGATCTGGCAAAAGAAGAACAACTTCTCTTGCAGCACCAAGTACAATTCCTTACATGGACTGACCCGCGTTACCCAACATTGCTCAAAGAAATACACGACCCTCCTCCGCTGCTCTTCTTCAAAGGAACGCTTCCTGCAGCCGATCAAGTTCTCATAAGCATCGTTGGTTCACGCCGCGCAACCAGTTATGGTCACCTTGTTGCCAAACGTCTTGCGGGCGATCTCACACGTCACGGATTTGGGATTGTCTCGGGGCTCGCACTTGGGATTGACGGCGACGCGCACAAAGCGACACTGGAAGTCGGCGGATACACCATCGCGGTATTGGCGGGAGGCTTAGACGAGTCCCACATCTCTCCCACGTTCCATGTACAGCTGGCACGCGACATTCTAGCCTCTGGCGGATGTTTGATGAGTGAGCAGACCATTGGGACGCCCTCAGAACCTTATCAGTTTCCACAGCGCAATCGTATTGTGGCTGGTTTGTCACGCGCCATTCTTATTGTAGAGGCAACGCTTAAATCGGGTAGTCTCATTTCTGCCGATTGTGCCCTCTCGGAAAACCGTGAGGTCTGCGCCGTGCCTGGTATGATTACATCAGACCGATCCGAAGGTACCCACGCCCTTATCCGCCAAGGCGCCACTCTCGTCACCTGCGCCGACGACGTGTTGGAGGTGATAGATCTCGAGGCATCCCAAGCTGCGCAGGTGGTCTCTCACAGCATCTCAACAAACCCACAGGATCAATCCATTCTGGATCAGCTTGACCACGAACCCACCCTCATTGACGACCTTGCTCGCACGCTTGCAATGCCCGTCACCAGTCTTGCCGGCCACCTCACCCTCATGGAGCTCAAACGTCTCGTGCAAATCCTCCCCGGCGGCTACGTGGTGCGTGCTTATTAGTCTCCTTGTTTCAATATCGCATCCCACAATCTAACCGCCGATCTTGTTTCATCTACCCGTTGTGTCAGTTCGTAAGGATATTTGATACGAACATTTTTTTGATCATCATTGCGATCCTACGAAGTTGTGATCAACCTATCCGTCATCCCAATCCGTCATCCCGAGCCCGCCGAAGGACCCTGGCCAATATCTTCGCAAGCATCTCTCCTAGAAATCACGGCCAATGTCCTTCGACTCCATTCGTGCAACTCACTCCGCTCAGGATGACAAAAACAGATAACAGACCAAACAACCCAGCGCCCCTCCGTCCCCTCCTTGCTAAGGGGGAGGTAAAACAAAGGAAACCCACAGAAACACAGGAAACAGAACAAAAATATGAACACAAAACTTGACAGACCGCCCCCCGTCCCGCATTATCCCTTGCGAAACCACCATCTATGGGAAAACGTCTTGTAATCGTTGAGTCTCCAACAAAAGCAAAAACCGTCAAGAAGATTTTGGGCGCCGCCTACGAGGTCACGTCTTCTTTTGGTCATATTCGCGACCTTCCAAAGTCAAAAATGGGCATTGAGATCGACAAAGATTACGCCCCTCAGTATGAGGTTCCTGCCGACAAAAAAGCTCGTGTCGCAGAGCTTAAATCCCTTGCCTCCAAGGCCGAAGAAATCTACATCGCAACGGATGACGACCGCGAAGGAGAAGCTATTGGATGGCACTTGGCAAGCGTGTTAAAGATCGATCCAAAAAAGGCAAAGCGCATTGTCTTTCACGAAATTACCAAGTCCGCTATTGAGCGGGCTATGAGTCAGCCTCGCCACATCAACCTCGACCTCGTAGACGCACAACAAGCGCGTCGTGTGCTGGATCGCCTCGTTGGGTATGAGCTCTCACCATTTTTGTGGAACAAAGTTGCGCGAGGACTCTCGGCGGGTCGCGTACAATCCGTAGCCATGCGTTTTGTAGTGGAGCGCGAGCGTGAACGAGACGCGTTTAACAAAGAGGAGTATTGGTCCTTGGACGCGTTCATGAAGCATACGGAGACCGAGTTTGAAGCAAAGCTCGCAACCTTCCAAGGAAAGAAGGTTGGTAAAATGGATATCAAAACCGCCGAGCATGCGCAGACCATGACGCAGACATTGCTCGCAAGCCCCTACGTTATTGATTCTATTGAGCAAAAAGCCGCAAAGAAGCAACCAAAACCTCCGTACCGTACCTCTACATTACAACAAGATGCCAACAGTCGTCTTGGATTTAGTTCTAAGCAAACCATGCGCTTAGCACAGCAGTTGTACGAGGGAATCCGTCTTGGAAAAGAAGGAATGACGGGTCTCATTACCTACATGCGTACCGACTCGCTCAACCTGTCCGAACAATTTTTGCAGGAAGCCAATGCCTACGTGCAAGCCACGTTTGGAGCCGAATACGCCCTCTCCAAGCCGCGCGTATTTAAAAATGGAAGCAAGGGAGCACAAGAGGCCCATGAGGCCATTCGCCCCTCCGATCCAACACGTACACCCGAGTCCCTCAAAGATCACCTCGACCCTCGTCAATATAAGTTATATGACCTTATTTGGCGTCGTGCGGTTGCCACACAGATGAAGGAAGCCTTGTTGACCAAGGACACCGTGCTTATGAGCTCAGATGTAGGGTCGTTCCGTACCACAGGATCCGTGATTACCTTCCCTGGGTACCTCAAACTCTACCCAGACACCACCAAGGAGTTGCTACTGCCAAGCATGCAGCAAGGCGATACCGTCACCCTGCAACGATTGGAACCCACGCAACATTTTACCGAGCCACCTGCACGTTATTCCGACGCAACGCTCGTCAAAGAATTGGAAGAACACGGCATTGGACGACCGTCTACCTTTGCGCCAACCATTTCTACCATTATCGATCGTGGATACGTGGAACGCGATGAGGCCAAGCGTCTTGCGCCAACAGACATTGCCTACACGGTTAATGACTTGCTCGTGGAGCACTTCCCACACATCGTCGACAAAGATTTTACTGCCGACATGGAGCAGAAGTTTGACGACATCGAAGAAGGAAAAACCGCATGGGTACCTGTGATCGACGCGTTCTACAAACCGTTTCACAAGACGCTCATTGAGAAAGACAAATCACTCGATAAAAAAGAGTTGACCGAGGAAACCACAGATGAGGTCTGTGACAAATGTCAGAGCCCCATGGTGATCAAGATTGGTCGCTTTGGAAAGTTCATGGCCTGCTCCAACTACCCCGCATGTAAGCACACCATCCCGCTCAACAAAGATGGATCCAAACGTGAAGAGGTGGAGCCCGAGTCGCTTGGCAAAGATCCAGAGACAGGGCTAGATGTCACGCTGCGCACGGGACGATTTGGTCCCTATGTGCAGCTTGGTGAGCAAACAGAGGAGATGAAGAAGAACAAAGAGAAACCAAAACGCGGAAGTCTCCTACGAGGAATGGTTCTTGAGGATGTCGATTTTAAGACCGCGCTCCAGCTACTCTCACTTCCACGAACACTCGGTGAATGGAAAGGAGAACCGATCACCGCGCAAATGGGACGATTTGGTCCCTACATAAAAGCAGGCGAGGAATCGCGCAGTTTGCCAGCCAAGGCCGACTACACGGTATTGACGATTACGCCCGAACAGGCAACGGAACTGCTTAACACACCAAAAAAGACACGCGCTCCGCGTACCAAAAAATCTGCGTAATTACGCAGCTTTTTTCTTTGAAGCGTCAAAGTCATCTTTCTCTTTTGCCGTCATGGCGAGCTTTCCACGGTCCTTAAACGTCTTTTTAGAGCTAAACGGCAACCAGCTAAAGGACAACCCGTGGAAGAAATCTTGTATACGATCCAAAATCTCGTCGCCCACGTCCATCGCACGCCCGGGAAGATTTGTACCCCATTTAAGCAATCCTCCGCCCCAGTTAATGAGCGCTGTGTCTGCTAAGAGCGATCCCCAGGAACCACTAAACGCATCTAACGCTCTTCTTCCAAGACCCGGTGGAGATCCGGCACCACCTCCCCCATCTCCGGCCCGCGCACGTGCTGCCGCCGCCGCGGCCAACACGGCTGCCGCCGCAAGTCCCTCACCCGCTTCTTCCTCCTCCTCTTCTTCCTCCATCGCCGCCCGTCGCGCTGCATCGAGCGCCACCATACGTTCTGCATCACGCCCACCTCGGGCCGCTTCGTGCAGATCAAACACATCTGGCGGTGGAGGTGGCAATTGTCTCATTTCTCGTCCTTTTTCCAATCCATCCTCCTCTTCAACGTCTATCACATCCGTAAAACGATCCCTCTCACGATCGTGAATCGACGTTGGAGGTAGTATTTCTGTCTCCTCATCTCTTTCCCCCGTATACAACACCGGCAATTCTGTCTGAGGATTTGGATCAGAAGGAGATCCGTTTGGTTGCGGTGTTCCTGTTTTTCTCTTCATTTGTTTTAGATACCCCTTTAAATCCGACAGATTACGAACCTTAAGTCGCATCAAACCGCGATCGTCATCCTTGGGTAGTGTTTTATAGCCATCTTCGAATGTTGGATGTACTTGTCGATACACCGATGACCCAACATTCCCTTTCTCGTACGCCTCTACACGTGCAGTTGTAAGAATATCAAGAATCTGCAAATCTCCATCATGCGTATCCAAAAGATCCAACAACTCCTCCGTTGTAAAATTGTCCGTATACCCATCCGTGAGCGCAAACACCTCGTCACCCTCTTGCAAAACAATCGTTGCGCGACCAATAGCATCCGTCATGTGAAGTCCTTTTTGCATCTCCTCCCACGCTTTTTCCAACAATGCCGTTGCCGTCTCCGGCTTCAACCCACGATCTACAAGATCTTGTACCGCCGCAATAATTCGCTTCGTTTCTCGGTCATAAATCAACCCATCTTTTTTTGGAACACAATCCGCAGACACGGCGCTCGTCACCTTATTACGATCTGGGTGATAGAGCGCGCGATCCGCCTCAATAATTCCGTTATCGACCAGATCCTGAACATGAGAGAAATCGCGAGACACAAACCGAACCGTTCCATCGGCGCCACGCACCACCAAACGTACGTCTCCCATATGCATGGTCTCCAACACCACGTCGTCTCCTTGTAATGTAAGCTCCCCCGACGCAAAACAGGCGCCACTTCTCGCGTCAATTTTGTAATCACGTTGCATATTCAAAAGCTCCCGTTGTGCTGCAACAATCGATTGATATAAATCCTCATCCTCCCCTGCGGCAACGTGCGCCGCCAGCACGTCCGCCACAATATCCCCATTCCCCATGCCACCCATGGCATCGATCACCATAAAAGAACACCCGTCCTTAGAGATAACGACCCGATCCTCATCACTCTTGTAACTCAATTTTTCATTGGAAATATAATCCAACCGTGCGCCCGACACCACCATTTGCCCACGTCGTTCTCCCCGTGTTACAACCACTCCATCCGGCGCAGACTCTCCATAACGCTTTTTAAACAACGATTCAAACGCCTGTACAACATTTTCGCTCAATACCTCCGGAGCATCATCTGGCGATCCAATATAAAGTGTCTCCTCCACCGGCGGCACATCTAATGTATCTTCCATGTTAACTTCCTCTTCCTTCGGTTCCGATCGTATAGGACCCGACACTGGACGCTCAACAGGCCCAAACACTTCCCTACCTTCCCAAATATTCTCCAACTGCTTGGCACCAATCTGATCCACTTCTTCCGTGACATCCTCATCGCTCCATGGCAGCACATCTGATGTATTCTCTGCATGTTCTAATGGATCTGAATCCAGTGGTTCTTCCGTAGACTCTGCATCCACCGCCCCCGCGGTCTCTTCCCACAAATTCAACGCCCCATCCATCCCTAACGCATTTGCATAGGACGAATCTTCCTCCTGCAACTCTTCCCAATACTGCGCAAACGTTTGCTCGGTAACAGGTTCAATCGCATCCAAAGCGGCCGGTTCTTCGACAACCTCCTCAACAGGCGCCGACACACGTGCCACATCCAAGGCCTCCTGCGTCCGCTGTTCCTCTTCCACGGTCACTTTCAATTGATTCAATGATCGTCCTCGCAACTGCTGCAAGGCTTTCTCAATCGTGTGTAATTGCTTTTGCCACGTCTTCCCGTTTACATCCGTGTCCTTGACCAACAATCCGCGAAGCATATCCAAATCAGCCGTGGAAACACCTGTGTGTTCGGAGGTAATAAGCGCACGTCGAACAATATCGTTTACTGTTCGCGCACGATCCGCCTGCGAGATATCGGCATCCGTGGCAAACTCCGGGTTCAACAAAAACATCTGCGCCGAGGCAAATTGTCGCGTAAGTGTATCCCACTCTTTGAGCCGACGTGTCTTTTCCGCCAAATCCGCCGACGGTCTTGTTTCAACCTTTACCTCTTCCGGTATCTCTTCCATGACAGGCACGTCCTCGACAATCGCGGAGTCTCCGTCAACCGTTTCAGTTGCCACGGCTGCATCCACATCCACCGTATCCTCCGCAGTCGTTGGTGCACTCTTATGCGCATCAATTGCCGCCCTTGCCTCTTCTCGTGCCTGCTTGTACGCCGCATCCCATGCAACTTTCGCCTCTTTCCCTGGATGTTGCGCGCGTTGATGCCATTGTTCCTCCTCGTCCAACACACCTTGCAGGAGCTGTTGCTCACGAACATGATCACCCGACAAATTCTCCAAAACCAGATCGTGGACCCCTTGTAATTTTTCGCGCGTTAAGACATACGCTTCGCGAAGAGATGAAACCTTTTGCAACTCCGCAAGCAATTGATCCACAAATACCTTCACTTCCTTTGGATCACCCTGGGAGGCAATCGTCAGTACCTCTGCAGAACTTTCAATAAATGGCTTAAGGACCGCTGCCGCCTCAGCGGCATTCTTGGGAGCCTTCGGTCCACGGGCACGCCACTCCGTTTGCAATCGTCCAATACCACGCTCAATCCCTCGCGTGCGACGCAATAGACCAACCTTATTTTCCAAATGGTTTGCTGAAACAATATCACGATCCTCCGGTGCAATTTTTGCTGCAGACCGAATAGCATTTAATGCTTTTTCTAATTTTTGATGACCTTCACGGACAATATCAACAGAAGACTTTCCCTCTGGGATCACGAGTAGCGAGAGACGAAGTGCGTCGATATCTTGTTGACTCATGCTTGCTGTCACAATCCCAGACGTCTCAAACAAGGGGACCAGTTCCCTCAATTGTGCATTTACGTCATGTGCAACCTGCCCGGGAGAGCGCTTGTTTACAGGAATCTTCTCCAGGAGGGTGCCAAGACGCTTATGTAATCGAACCGCGTGTAACAACGTATGTAATCGTTGATCTTGCGCCCGCTCTAATTGCTCCTTCTTCTTCTCGTCTGACAGAACATCAACACTAGGATCGCCCGGTTCTGCCCCAAGCGCCTCTTTATCGGCGCGTGTCATTTTTGTTCGTTTTGCCATACACTCATACGTTGCGATTCAATGTTGCCAGTCTACCGCAGGCCTGTTCGCTTTACAACAAAATTTTGCTAGGTTACGATCTCTTGTATGGAAACAACGACCCTCACCGAACGACTTTGGAGCTGGGACGATCTTGAACGCACGATTCACGCGCATTACCAAGATCCAGATTTGAGTTTAGTACGCCAAGCCTATGATTTTGCTAAGACCGCACACGGCGAACAACGTCGTTATACGGGTGCTCCCTACCTTGTGCACCCCATTGCTACCGCCGTTCGCCTTGCCGAGATGGAATTGCCCCTTAGTGTCGTGGCCGCAGGGCTCTTGCACGATGTTCCCGAAGACACATCTACCACCATCGAGGACGTGCAAATTTTGTTTGGAGAAGATATTGCGAACATGGTGCAGGGCGTTACAAAGCTTGGAAAGGTTAAATACCGCGGGATTGAACGCTACGCAGAAAACCTTCGTAAAATGTTTTTAGCGATGGCCGAAGACGTCCGCGTGGTGTTTATTAAATTTGCCGATCGCCTCCACAATGCGGAAACACTTTATGCGCGACCCGTACAAAAACGCGCGCGTATTGCTGAGGAGGTCTTGCAGATCTACGCACCCATTGCAAGTCGATTAGGAATGGGAGACATGAAAGGACGTCTAGAAGATGCAGCCTTTCAATACGCCGAGCCTAAGGAATTCAAAGAAGCAAAAGAACTCCTAGAAAAAACCGCAATGCTTCGTGAAGGTGATCTTACTAAAACAATCCAGGAAGCAAAGCGTTTACTGGAAGAGGCCGGAATTCAGGCCATTGACGTCATGGGACGCAAAAAGTTTCTGTACAGTTTTTGGAAAAAACTTTTGCGTTATCACCAAGACGTCACCAAGATTTACGACCTCGTCGCCATTCGCATAATCGTCCAAGACATTGCAGACTGCTACGCCGTGCTCGGTGTGCTCCATGCCCATTGGCCGCCGCTTAAAGGTCGGATTAAGGACTATATTGCCCAGCCAAAGCCCAACGGGTACCAATCACTTCACACCACGGTGTTTGACGAAAACTGCGGCATCGTGGAGTTTCAAATTCGTACCAAAGAGATGCACGACCATGCAGAATATGGAATTGCGGCGCATTGGCATTACAAATCCAATGGGAGTCAAAAGCCTCTTAAGACCATGCCGTGGATTGATGATCTTGCAAACATTCAAAAAGAGATGGCGGCTGGACAAGATTTTTTGCAACGACTCGAAGACGTGAAGCTCGACATATTTCAAGACCGTATTTTTGTCCTCACCCCCGAGGGAGATGTAATCGACCTACCGGAAGGTTCTACCCCTGTCGATTTTGCCTATGCGATTCATACAGAAATTGGTAACGCCTGTGTGGCGACCAAGGTAAATGATCAAGCTGTTCCGTTGAGTACAGAGTTAAAATCAGGCGATATGTGCACCATCATTACCAACAAATCGCGTCGACACCCAAATCCCGAGTGGCTCGAGTTTGTTAAAACCAGCCAGGCACGCAACAAAATCCGATCCGCTACCAAGAGCAAGGTCAAACAATGGATCGACAACATGATGAAAAAATAAACCAAAAACACCGAGCGTGCTCGGTGTTTTTTTTAAACGATCATTTATACTTGGACAGTTCCAACAAGATCCAAAATGGCAAACAAATCATCCTTGGAATAATACTCAATCATCACTTTTCCTTTCCCGTTTGGTTTTTCTTCAATCCGCACTTTTGTGCCAAAGATAGATTCCAATGTGCGTTCCTGCTCTGCCAGATTAGGATCCTGCACGGCTGCCACTTTCTTGCGTGTCTGTTTAACGGTCGACATCTCCTCTGCCTCACGTACCGTCATATCACCACTCAGCATTTGCAAAAACATTTGATCGCGCAAGACAAGATCTTGCTGTGCAAGTAACGCACGTGCATGAGACCGTGTAATCTCCCCTTCTTGTAATGCCTGAAGCATCTCGTCATTTAACTCAAGCAGCCGTACCGTGTTGGCAATCGCACTACGACTTTTACCTAATCGTTTTGCGACTTCCTCTTGTGTAAGATCAAACGAATCAATGAGCGTCCTGTACGATCGTGCCTCCTCAACGGCGCTCAAGTCATGACGCTGAATATTCTCAATCAATGCCAATTCCAATTTTTCTTGCTCAGTTGCCGTACGCACAACCACCGGGACCATTTCCAATCCAGCGGCTTTAGCGGAACGTAATCGTCGCTCACCCGCAATCAACTCATACCCATTCTGCGTTTGCGTCACCACCAGTGGTTGAATGATTCCGTACGTCTTGATACTCGCAATTAAATCCTCTAACTCGCTTGGACTAAAATACGTACGTGGTTGACGTGGATTTGGAACGATCGCATTTACCGATACTTCAAGAACGCGTCCAGACGTTGTTTCTGGATGCGACGACACACTCACCACGGTTTCTACCATGCGCGTTGAGCCACCTTCTACACGATGTGGTTTTTCTGGGATGAGCGACCCGAGACCCTTTCCAAGACCTGTTGATTTTTTCATACTGTTGCTTCGTGCGTATTCTGTTCATCTCGCAGAAGAAATTCTGTTGCAAGTCGCTCGTACGCGCGTGCCGCTTTTCCTCCTGGATCGTAACCGAGAATTGTTTGTCCAAAACTGGGAGCCTCCGCTAACCGCACCGAACGCGGAATCACCGAGCGGAATATTTTATTAGGGAAATACTTGTAGAGTTCTGTAAGAACATCTTTGGATAGCTTGGTACGCGAGTCATACATGGTAATCACCGCACCAAACACATTGAGTTCTGGCTTGAGATTCTCTTGCACCAACTCAACGGTGCGTAACAGCTGTCCCAATCCTTCTAACGCATAGTATTCCGCCTGAATAGGAATCACCACATGATCCGCGGCAACCAATCCATTAAGCGTCAGGAGTCCGAGCGACGGTGGGCAGTCGATGAGGATGTAGTCGTATTCGTCGGCAACGGTTTGCAGGGCCTGCGAGAGTTTAAACTCGCGCTGTTCTTGCCCCACAAGTTCGATGCTTGCACCGGCCAAATTTTGACTCGTTGGGACCACGTGAAGACCCTCATGCGGCGTTTGGAATCGTACGTCTGCGAGTAATTTTTCCCCAATGAGTACATCGTACAAACCTTGTTCCAACTCCTGATGGTTGATCCCCAAACCAGATGTTGCGTTTGCTTGCGGGTCCAAATCCACCAAGAGTACCCGCTTACCGGCCGCAGCCAAATAAGCCCCCAGATTTAAGGTCGTGGTGGTTTTTCCAACTCCTCCCTTCTGGTTTACGATTGCGTAGACTTGCGCCATAGTGTTTAACGCGTTAAGTATAGCAAATCCAGGAGTTTGCACCCTGTGGACGAACCAATGTATTGACAAATAGCCACAAATATCCTAAGGTTCGCCCGCTATTCACCCATTCCCGGAGGACTTCATGAATCGCATGCTGATTGTTCTGTTGATCGGTTTCCTGGCCGCAGCGTCCCCGGCTCGTGCTGAGGACGTTCTGGCGCCGTTCCAGGTGCTCACCGCGGTCCACGGCGAGAGCCACGCCATGGACAAGGCGGAGCACGTTTCCATGCGTGCGTCGGGGCACCTGTTCTGGGTTCCCGAGGACGGCACCCACGCCCTGTTCGGGTACGTGGGGCCCAAGTTCACGTTCAAGGAGAAGTACGCCACGGTCTGGTTCTCGCCCCAGGTGGGCGTGGCGGGGCACTGGACGCCAAGCGGAGGCACAGCGGCGCTAGCGTCGTTCTGGTTCGGCATCAACCTCCTGGACGACGCCATCGCCATCTTCCTGGAGGGAGATGGCTACTTCGCCGAGGACGTCCATGACTACTACGGCTACTACGAAGCGAGCTTCACGCCTCCGTGGAAGCTCCCACTTCACGTGGGGTTCCAGGTGGAGCAGCTCAACGCCGGCGTGACCTTTGGCCCACAGGTCACGGCAACGGTCGGGCCCATCCTCATCGGCCTCCAGTACTACGTAGCTCCTCAGGAAGATACCACGTCGCACATCCTTCGCGGGGTGTTCATGGTCTTCCTCTAGATTCGAAATCTCCTGCTCCCCCTGCACCACCTCGGTGCGGGGGGACACCTTTTTTATGAACCGCACTCACGGCAAACACCGTTCGAGACCCCTATGAACGATCCACAAAATTTACATTCTATCGTTTCTTCTTTATTCTTCTTTCGGTCCATCTCTCGCTTTGCACCACAATGAAGACACACGCTTCCACCTGTTTCTTCTAAACAGGTTGAGCACACGGAAACTTCTACTTCACGAAGTAATTGGTCTACATCTCCACATTCTTTCCCAGAGAAAAATTGCTTTATTTTTTTTATCACCTCGGGCGGATAAAACTTTTCTACCGTCCGCCACCTAGAGGCAATAAGCATCCCCTTTGGTCCATACACCTCTCGAATCGCGCTCTTCAACTCATGAAAGTCACCCGTAAAATAGGCCTTCTCTATTACCTCACCTACCTGATTCGCGTCTGCATAGGTTTCTGGTAACGTCTTCGCAATATGCACCGTCATTCTCGAGCGAATAAACACATCCTCATAATAATGACTGAGTACTCGGAATGTTTCAGAATCTTCTTCGCGTCGCTTCATGGTCACAATCCAAGGCATCGTTTCTAGAATACGAGTTAACGGATCCTCTTCTTGGATCGTTGCTATAACTTCCTCTGCACGATCCTTAATGGCTTGTTTAAATGTGTGCTCATCTGGGAGTAGTCCATAACCAAGCGTTTCTAAATCCATGGTACAAGCCTCGTTCAACCCCTGAAAATAACGGCGTGTTTCTTTCGGAGATTCAATAATAATATCCAAACCAGCCTGAGTCTTTTTATACGTATTCGTAACAACGGCATCCGTAAAAGATCGTGCATGTAGCTGCTCGTGCACGGCGGCTAAAAACAGATCCGCGTCACCATAGTCAGAATCTTCAATACGCTCTACCATCGCCCCCCCATGCACAATAAAGGCATTTCTATCAGACAAGGCTACCGGAACATCGTCTTGAAGCTGTTCACTCGGCACCCATTTTCGTACTACCTGACCTACCGTATTGCGAGCTGCCTCAATAATAGACCTATCTTTTTCACTCAGTTCTTTTTCTGTCTTTTCCTTCCATTCCTCTCCCAACGTATAATAATCACGTCTTGCGGCGTAAATCCCATTAGGGTTTTTTTCTTGTGCTCGTTTAGACACGCGAAACGCATCGTTAAAGGATGGTCGTTCTGTTGACATAGTAGAGTCATTTTATCATAGTTTTCCTCTCTGGTTCAAATCCTCCCTTTCAACAAAAAAATCCGTCTGCGACGGATGTTTTTGGTTGCGGGGGTGGGATTTGAACCCACGACCTCCAGGTTATGGGCCTGGCGAGCTGCCTGACTGCTCTACCCCGCGATATTGTGAAAACGATGCAATAGCTCTCTGACCCCATCCACGTGTAAACACTGTGGTAGCGGGGGGGAGACTTGAACTCCCGACCTCAGGCTTATGAAGCCTGCGCTCTAACCAGCTGAGCTACCCCGCCTCGCTGACATGCGGCACTATACCAAGAATAAGAAGATGGGTCAATAGCCGTTGACGGGTCCCTAGAATTAAGGTACAGTGCCCTCGCCTACGCAGAAAAGACGGTCTCACGGATTTTCTCGTATTGCGTACAAACCGGAGGGCGAATGGCGGAATTGGTAGACGCGCAGGACTCAAAATCCTGTACTAGCAATAGTGTGAGGGTTCGATTCCCTCTTCGCCCACCAAAGCAAGACACCCAGTAATGGGTGTTTTACTTTGAGGCGAGGGAGAGAACAGGACCTGCGTCCTGTTTAAAGGAATCGAACGGTCGGAGCGATGTGCGGCCAGCAGGACGCGCCGCGAGACCAGGACCAAACCCGAAGCGCTGAAGAGCTGAGAGGTGAAGGCGATTCACCCTCTATCACCAAAGCAAGACACCCAGTAATGGGTGTTTTACTTTGAACAGGAGAGGGACCGTAACCACATTATTCATCACACCTGATTCCTTCGCCGAGCTTGCTCATCTTCGGACATGCATGTTTTGAGAAGATTCGCGCTGTGGCCCTATCTTTCAAAACACACGTGTTCTTGGGTTGCGACAGGGCTTGATCGATCTCATGTGATCTGATCAAAAACAACCATCCGTCATTGCTTCATCACAACCCGGTAAACGCGCAATGACGACCAATAGAAATAGCTGCTTCATCAGAACATTTAAACCTGCGATGACGACCAAACGAGATTCTTACTTCACTATAACCTCGCAAAAACTCGCACCAACAAATAACTGGGGTATTTCTCAAACATCCACAGCAAAGGTTGATCTCACGGGTCAGTTTGTTATACTCCCATCGACTATGACGTTAACCACCCACGCCGTTATTGGCGCAATCATCGGCGGAGCCACAGGTGACCCCTACCTCGCCTTTTCCCTTGGCTTCGGATCCCACTTCCTTGTAGACATCATCCCTCATGGAGACCGCGAACTCTATGAAGGCCACAAAACAAAGACCGCGCAAAAGCGCGCCGTTGCATTCGTCATCATGGATGCAATCACTGCCCTGATCGTTGTCTCACTCATGTTTGCATATTCTCCCGACCACACACTTTCCTTTGTCCTTGCCATGGGTATTATTGGATCGGTTTTACCCGACTTTATTAATGGCATTTACGAGGCGTGGGAGGTGCAATCGCTTGAGTGGTTTAATCGATTTCACTTTTTCTTTCACAATCTTATTTCTGATCGTTCCGGAGACGTTCCGCTCCGCTATGGTCTCATTGGGCAGCTAGTCGTCATCGTGTTCCTTCAGCGATATTTCTAGGTCTCAAAAACAACCTCCTAGGAGGTTGTTTTGTTATTAATCAAATCGACCTTCAATCTTACCATTACTTGATCCGCCATCTGACTTGTCAAAAAGCAACGTGCGCGATCCAATCCGAGCGGAATCAAACGGTCTGTAAGCAACGGATGATAGAGCACACGCCAGAGCGCACGTGCGGTCTTCTGTAAATCACCAGGTGGGACTAACACGCCGGCGTCCTCAGTAATTTCCTGCAACGCAGAATTCGCCGAGGCAATCACAGGAGTTCCAACCGACATCGCCTCAATCACCGGTCGTCCAAACCCTTCCGCGTGTGACATCATCAATAACGCCGACGCCTCTTGTAATAATGTCCACTTCTCCTCATCGGTCACGTACGATCGTACATGTACACGACCCGGCAAGGCTTGCTGTAACGCGCAAATCGCCTCTATCGATGCTCCCGACTTCCATCCCTCCTTCCCTGCAATCACCAGGTGAGGCTCTGGGTACTCTTGGGCAAATTGCAAAAAAGATTGGCAGGCAAAGGGAATATTTTTACGCGGCTCAATCGTTCCAAGGATCAACACAAACGGATAATGAATCCCATTCGATAGCGTTTTTTGAATTTTTTCCGGTGTTCGTACTCCCTGATACGCCATCACGACTCGATCCTTCACCTCTGGGAAAGACCGTAAAATACAACCGGCAGTCCACGTTGAAATTGCATGGACGACGGTTGCGCCCCGAATCGCGTGCTTCACCCGCATATTCCATGACCACCAACGCGAGACGCCTGTTTGCGGAAACCATTCTGGATGCTCCACCGAGATAAGATCATGCACCGTTTGAATCGTCCGCAAATCACGTGGCAATAACAACGGTAACCAATCTCCCACCTGCCACAGAACATCCAACCGTGCTTGTTTTATCGACCAATAAAGGTTCAAATGCTTCCCCACACCCAACGAGACTTCTACCACGTGACCATATTCTTTTTGAGGCAACACACCCTGTTTTACAAACACAACAAGCTCGATCTCTCTACGAGATGCGAGCTCCTGTAACACTTCTCCCACCATCGTTCCCACACCTGCTGGCTGACTACCCTGCCACGTCAGGTCAATCCCAATTCTCATACAACAGCCCTAAATAATGCAAAACCCCCGAGGGTCGTGAGCGTTACAATCAATGTTGCAGCGCCTGTGCCCATGATAATTGCCGGGATGGCATAGCGTTTTGGAATGGAGAAAATCCACGCCGCAAGTGCACCGGTCCACACACCCGTTCCGGGAAGTGGAATGGCAATAAAAAGGATTAACCCCAGAGATCCCATCGCACGGTATTTATCCGTATAGCGATGTTCCACATGTTGCGAGATCCAAACGAACAATCGATCCACAAACGGAACCGCTTTACGCAACGGTCGTTCAACAATCTCAAGGAGTGCCGGAAGTAAGATTGCCGGAATCACACTTCCAAAAAACGAGAGGCCCATAACAGAAACAATCGGCAAATGAAAAAACTCAATACCGAGCACAACCGCTCCTCGCACCTCTAAAATCGGTAACATCGCAATAAAAAACGTCGCCCATGCAGGGGAGATTCCCTGAAACTGTTGTACAACCATGTCGATCATAAATCTCTCTCCCAAGAAAAGACGTCAAACGCCCAGCTCACCAAGTCTTTTGCATCAGAAAATCGCGCCTCAGGTTGACTCGCACCAAGCACGACTACATCCACCAAATGTCCATCACGCTCAATGCGCGTCGTCAAACAATAGCCCGCTTCGTCCAATGATCCCGTCTTCCCTCCAACAACTTTATACGGAGACTGATTTAAAAACGAATGGAACAGCTCATTCGTTCCTTCCACATCATAAACGTTTCCAATCCCGGAAACCACGTGAACCGACCCATGTGCTACACGACTGGCAATCTCCTCATGTTGCAGCGCCTCGTTCAATAACACCATGACGTCTTGTGCCGTGGCTGCGTTGTGAGGATCAAGCCCGATAGGATCTCCAAATGTGGCATTTTGCATACCAATTTGCTCCGCTTTGCGATTCATTTTTGCCACAAATTCTTCCTGTGTTGCGCCAACCTCTCGTACAAGCGCGTGTGTTTCATTGTTCCCAGATGCCACCAGCATCATGGTAAACAAGTCCTCCATGTTCAGCGCGTCATTAAATCGATAATACCAACGGCCGCCAACCGTCACGTCTTCTTGCTTGACCGTTGCCGCATCTTCCCAATTCCATGTGTAGTCTTCCAATAAAACAAGCGCTGTCATCAATTTTGTAATACTTGCGATCGGACGTTTAATCTCTTCCCCGCGCTGCATAAGAGGTACCCCTGTCTCTACGTCACGAATCAACACGCTGGGCGCGTCTGTTACCACACCGAGACTTTGCACGTCTACACGCTGAGGTCCGCGATGTCCCGCTAATGGAAAAGAACCCGTTTCGATCTGCACGGCACGCGCAATAACGTCCGAGAGTGCAACAGAAGAAGGGCTCGTCGTGGGAGTCATGGCAAAGGGCGTAAGTACAAGCGCCAGTAGCACATTTACAACAGCGTTTACGCGCATGTTAGCCTTCTTGTTTCATGAGAGCACTTAAGAGTGCATGTTCGTGCAAAGCAACATAGTCTGGAAGTATATCTACACGGTCGTACCCCATATGCTGCAAAAACTCCATCGACACAACATAAGTGACAGTGCGTTTTTCCGAAATTTCCTCAATCAACCCGCGAATAAGAAGGTTGCGCAAAATAAGCGAACAATTAACACCACGCACTTGCTCAAGCTCTGGTTTGGTAATTGGTCCACGGTAGGCAATAATCGCGAGTGTCTCAATGGATGGCTTGGTCAACTCCCCCGTAACGTCTTTTTGTAACACGTCTCGCACGACATCCGCCGCATCCGGGTTTGTGACAAGTGCCACATCTAACGCCGACTCAAAGAGTCGCACACCCGACCCCTCCGTGTTTAAATGTTGTGCTATTTGATCAAGCACTTCGCGAAGACTCGCATCGTCAATAGACAACACACGCTGCAGCTGTTTTTTTGTCATAGGCTTCCCTGCAGCAAACAGGATCGCTTCTAAATTACGTGTTGGGATGTTCATACGCGGGTAATAGAAATGTCATCAAAGTGTCCTTTTTGCTCTACACGCAAAATATCTTGTTTGAGCAACTCAAGCAAGGCGAGAAAACTTGCGACAATGTCCGATTTGGATCCACGTTGCGTTACATCATGGAAATAAATGGTTGCCTCTTGTTGAATCCGTGCCTTCAACTGCTCAATCTTTTCCTCCACGGTGACCGTGCGTTGTAGCATTTTTTCCGGCAAATCCACATACGGTTTGACGCGTTCCGTAAGCGCTCGCACGGCCGCCGCCAATTCCTCGGCCGTAAGCGTTGGCGGGCTAAATGCAGGAATCTCTATCTTCAATCTAGGTGCAGTATACGCGACTCGCTGCGATGCTGCACGATCTGCAATAATAGTCGCCGCCTCGGCAAATCGTTGATAAAGTTTTAACTGACCCGTAAGATCCACGTCTTCGTCTTCTTCGATCGCGAGGCCTGGGAGCAAGAGCTTTGATTTGAGATACAGAAGCCGTCCTGCAACAAGCAAAAAATCTGCCACCTCGTGTGGCGCAATTTCCTCTACCTGCTCAATGTGGCGCAAAAAATCTTCTGTAATCGACCCGAGGCTCACATTGCTAATTTCTAGTGTCTGCTTCTCGATTAACTCCAAAAGGACCGATAACGGCCCTTGGAATACTTCAATGTTAACGGCGTACTCGTTACGCATTTTTTATACTTATGTGAACTTCGTCAAGCGTGCGCGTTGGCAACGGTCCCGGTGCATCCATCATTACATCTCGTGCATGACCATCTTTTGGAAACGCGATCACCTCTCGAATATTCGGTTCGCCCATCATGAGCATAACAATACGATCAATCCCCGGGGCAAATCCTCCATGGGGAGGTGCACCAAAGGTAAATGCCTCCAGAATGTGGCCAAAGCGCAACTTCTGTTCTTCTTCGCTAACATTCAAGAGCTCAAAAATTCGCTTTTGCATTTCTGCGGTATGGATTCGAATAGATCCGGAACTCAATTCAAATCCATTCAACACGAGGTCGTACGCATTCGTACGAATAGACATCATGTCTTCTCCGCTCATCAGTTTTGCTTCGTCCTCCGCCTTCACCGAACAAAACGGATGATGCATCGATTGAATACTGCCGTCCTCCATTGTCTCAAACATCGGAAAGTCCAAAATCCAACAAAAGGCCAACTCATTTGGATCTTCTTTGTTGACACGTAGATCCGGTTTATCGGTTCCATGTAATTCCATCGCCTCAGCGTAGGACAAGCGTGTAAACGGCACAGATGTAATGGTTTTCTCTGGGAATAGTGTCGTAACAAGCTCAATAAACATCGCCTCAGTGTAGGCCAAAATTTCTTCCTGCGTCACAAAAGACATTTCAAAGTCCAGTTGCGTAAACTCGGGCTGTCGGTCTCCTCGTTGATCTTCATCTCGAAAACAGCGCGCAATTTGAAAGTATCGTTCAAACCCCGCCACCATCGACAGTTGTTTAAATTGCTGTGGAGACTGTGGCAATACGTAAAATGATCCCGCGTGCAAACGAGATGGAACAATGTATTCGCGAGACCCCTCCGGCGTTCCCTTCATGAGAATCGGTGTCTCGATTTCCACAAAGTCATTGGCATGCATGTACGATCGGAAAAACGTAATAATCTGGTCTCGCATGCGGATGTTCTTTTGCATCCGTTCCGTGCGCAAATCCAAGTAGCGATATTTAAGTCGCAACTCCTCGTTGATCCCACGCGTGTCTTTGTCTATTTCAAACGGGGTGGTCTCTGCCACATTCAAGATACGAACAGATTTGGCAAGAAGCTCAACCGTTCCTGTAACCATATTTGGATTGCGTTGTTTTTCTCCGCGCGCCTTTACCTCTCCCGTTACTTCCAAGACGTATTCCGATCGAATCTCGTCCGTTTTTCCTTGTGACGCATCATCCAACTCAGCCGGTACGACAACAACTTGTAAGATACCCGTTCGGTCTCGCATATCCAAAAACGCCACTTTTCCCATGTTGCGACGGGCGTTGACCCACCCTTTTATTGTCACCGTTTGTCCAACTAATTCTACTGTGTCTTTTGCTAATGTTCGTTCTGTCATATTAAAGAATTGATTGAATTCTACCGCATTCCGGCCCTCTCGGCCAGAACAAAATACCAGCCCCGCGGCTGGCCTATTTTCTCTCATTTACAAGAAAACTACGCCAGCTGGGGCCGGCTATTATTCTCCTGGATAAAATAGAGGTTCTTCATACACATAAATAATGACATCTGCTTCTCACTTCGTCAATCAGCGACTCCTAAATACCCTTATCAACAGAACAGCTTGTCAAAAAATCCTTTGCCGGGTCAAATAATGATGTTCCCAATCGTTCCAACGCTTCCTCCCTTGTAAACCAAGCAACCTCCTCGATCGTCTTTACGCGAGGATAGAGAACACCCGAGTGGTAACGGCATTCCCAATAACTCAATGAGCGCCCGGTTGTTGGATGGATACGTCGACCAATTTCCTTCACCGCCACGCAGTCAACTCCCGACTCTTCTCGAATTTCACGAATAATCGCATATTCCTTTGTCTCTCCTGCTTCAATTTTACCGCCCGGCAACGACCAAACAAAGTCGTCATCTCTTTGACGCTTAACGAGAAGGACCTTCCCTCTTCGACAAACAATTCCCAACACCACTTCATCCATACTATGGTTCAAGACGATTGAGCGTTCGCGGAAACGGAATCGCTTCACGCACATGTTTGGTGCCACATAACCACATCACCAATCGCTCCAACCCGTAACCGAATCCGGAATGTGGAACCGAACCAAAGCGACGCAAATCCAAGTACCACTCAAATTGATCCATTGGAAGATTATGCGCGCGAATTTTTTCTTGCAATCGTGCAAGATCTACTTCTCGTTCTGACCCACCGATGACCTCACCATATCCTTCTGGTGCCAACATATCACTACACAACGCTCGTGTCGCATCCTCTGGATCTGCCTTCATATAAAACGCTTTTATTTTTGCCGGATACTTAGTAACAAAAATAGGCATATCAAATTGTTGGGTGAGAATCGTTTCGTCGTCAGCCCCCAAATCCTCGTCTTCTTGAATATCGCTTCCGGCATCTTGTAACATTTTGACGACTGTCTTATGTTCGATTCGCGGGAATGGGCCCTTTATAATCTCTAGTTTTGACACATCACGTTCTAGAATCGTCTCCAACTCATAACGACGCTCCTCAAGAACACGTTTGATGATATAGAGCACCAAATCCTCCTGAATTTGCATGTTTTCCTGCCAATCGACATATGCCGCCTCGGCATCCATCATCCAAAATTCGTTTAAATGTCGCCGTGTTTTGCTCTTTTCTGCCCGAAAAACAGGACCAAAATCATACACACGACCATGAGCAAAAATGCCCGCTTCAGAGTACAACTGACCCGATTGGCTCAAGTACGCTGGACGTCCAAAATGGTCTACCTCGTACAGTTCCGTTGTCCCCTCACACGCACTTGGTGTCAGAATAGGTGCATCCATTCGCAGAAAATCCTGATCGTGCATAAACTCCGACGTTGCACGCTCAATGGTATCGCGCACACGCATCATAGCCCACGGCCGCTTAGATCGCAACCACAAATGCCTATGATCCATCAAAAAATCTGTGCCATGTTCTTTTGGCGTAATCGGGTAGTTTGTAGACGTGCTCACCAACGCAACCGTAATCCCCTGTACCTCCACGCCTGTTGGCGAGCGATCGTCTTTTACGACAGTGCCAGTTACGGATACAGAAGATTCTTGCTCCAGGTGCGTGAGCAACTCCCAATCGGCGTCGGACAACTTTTCTTTTTCAAAAACGACTTGTACGTAGCCTGTTCCATCACGAAACTGCAAAAACGCGATCTTACCAGAAGACCGTAATGCGTAGGTCCAACCAGCAAGTTCGACGACCTGCTCTAATTGTGTAGAAAGTTGTGAAATCGTCGTTTTCATACCGTTGCTATATGTTGAAGAAATGTAGGAACACGTAATTCTCGTTCTAAATGATAGTGCGTAAAGGCGTCTTGAATTTCTATCAGCGTATCCAAGAGCGGGTCGAGTCGATCTGTGAGCAATGCTTCAAACGGAGCAGAGGATAAGAACCGGAGCGCCGCCAGAACCTCTTGCGTCAACTCCTGTGCATCGGCAAATGAGGATCGCTGTTCTTGGACACATGTATTACAGACCAGACCGCCGTGAGATGTAGAGATAAACGGCTGTGAAATCTCTCCGTGTGGCGTGCGGCAGCGAACACAGGCATCTGCATGAGGTCCGAACCCGATCAATACCAGCCACTTGAGCGTAAGCGCACTCTGCACAAACATCAAACGTGTACCAGTGAGATCTGGAAGCGTTTGAATCCATGCATAGGCATCTGCCAAAAACGCATACAAGCTTGCATCCGGCTCACCGTCGCCAATCGCGCGATGCATAAGCTCATTCAACCCAAGTCCTAGGCCAAAAAGGGATAATTCTTCGCGAATCCTCGCAAAGTCCATTCCCCGCTCCACACCTGCAAGCTTTAGCCATAGCTTTCCATGCGCCACCATAACTGTCAACTCGGTGAAGGGTGATGTATGTGCCGCCAGCTTGCTTTGAAACTTTCGCGCGCCCACCGCCATGACCTGCACTTTGCCCCGTTCTCGCGTATAGAGTGTATAAAATCGGTCGTGCTCTCTGTAGTCACGACATGCGAGAACAAATCCTGTGAGGACGGAGGTCATGGTGGCAATTATGGGCGTTCGTTGAGAAATTCTTGAACAATGAGCATGGCAGCCAACGCGTCGTCGTGACGCGACCGGCCAGCTTCCTCTGCCAGTGTATCACTTGCGCGCGATGTAAGATGTTCGTTGACGAGTGCCACCGTTACGCCTGTGGCGTCTTGTAGCTCTTTTGCAAACGCCGCCGCACGCTCACTCATCGGCGTTGCCTCGCCATCGGCCGTGCGTGCCTCCCCCATCACAATAAAGTCATATCCATCTTCTCGCACCATATCGGCCACAAGCTGCACGGGATCCTGTCCGTTCAACTCCACGACGTCCAAGGGAACCGCCATTCCCGTAACCGGCTCGCCAAGTGCAAACCCAAGTCGCTTGGTTCCCAGATCAATTCCTAGTATCCGCTTCATACCTCAGGAAAAGGCGTGAGAATCTCTGCACCGGTTTCTGTAATCACGATCGTCTGCTCAAAGTGGGCGGCAATTGATCCATCCACCGTAATCGCTGACCAATCGTCGTCGGCCAATGTCAACTCTTCACTTCCAAGCGTCACCATCGGCTCCAGCGCAAGAACCATTCCTACACGTAATTTCGGATTATCAAATTGGCTAGAAACAAAATTCGGTACCATAGGATCCTCGTGAACGGCATGCCCAACTCCATGCCCCAGGTAGCTTGTGACAATTCCGTATCCGTGAGGCTTAATTGTGTTCTCGATCGCTTGGCTGATTGTTTGCAATTTCTTTCCCGCCTTTGCCGCCTCAATCCCCTTCTGCAAGGACATCTTTGTAACATTCATCAGCGATCGCGCGTCCGTCGTTACCTCGCCCACAGGCACAGTGATTGCCATATCCGTACACAACCCTTCATACCAACATCCAATGTCCAATCCCACAATATCTCCTTCGCGCAAGGCAATATCTCGATCCCCCGGTCCATGAATCACTTCCTCGTTCCGTGAGATACAAACGGTTGCGGGAAATGGTGTATCTCCACCTGCCGTGTAGTCTAAAAACGACGGTTCCGCGCCCGCCTTTCGCATAGAATCTTCGGCGATTTTATCTAATTCCCGCATCGTCACGCCCGGCTTTACCGCTTTTACTGCCGCACCAAGTGCGTCAGATAAGATTTTCCCTCCTCTTCGCAATGATTCAATGTCGTGAGTTGATTTGATAAGTGCCATAGAGAGGTAATAATTCGACCAAAAAATAAGAGAATTAGGTACAGATTACCAAAATCTCTGCTATTTGTCGATTCAAAAACCAGCCAAAAGGCTGATTATTTTTCTTGAACCGTCTGCAAGATATCCCGTTGCACGGAATCAATATCCTGTGACGCATCAACTTTAATTACTCGTACCCCCCGTTCTTCCATCTGTGCAATAAGCGGTGCTGTATCGGCATGGTAAATTGCCAAACGCTTTCTAATTGCCCCTTCTTCATCATCTGCACGTTGAAACAACTCCCCTCCATCGACATCACACACGCCCGCCTGCTTTGGAGGATTAGATTGAAGATTATAAATATGCCCGTCTGCACACATCCACCGACCACCTAGACGCTCAACCGCTGTTTGATCATCCAATTCAAGAACAAACACCAGATCCGGTGTAAATCGCTCAAACATAAGTCGCAGTTGCTCTGGATCACGCGGATATCCATCGATCAACACACCTTCCTTTGCGTCATCCTGCTGCAAACGTTTGTCCAACATCTCCGTGATCATGTCGGGCGGCACCAGATTCCCTGCGTCGATAATCTCTCCAATCCGTTTTCCCAAATCCGATCCGCTCGCTTTTTCTTCGCGCAACAGTGCGCCTGCACCAATAAGCGGATAGCCAAGCGTCTCTGAAAGTCGCTCGCCCTGTGTTCCCTTTCCAGCTCCCTGTGGTCCAAGTAGTAATATAATCATAGGTAATTTGATGCGAGTGTAGCAAACTCTCGTTAAAGATCCAATCAGAGGACCGTTCGCTTGCTTTTAAGGTATTTAACAACGGCCAGAACGGCAATAACGTCAATTCCTCCAATGACCAGTAGACCGACAAGCCAACCCGTCCACAATCGCATCTCCCAATCATCTCGCATCTCAATGGCATAATCCGGCCATTGTTGATTCACGGCGACCTGAACATATTCTCCTTTCTCAATTGGTGGTTTTGCATGTAGTGGACGATAATAATGCGTGTGATACGCCATTGCGTCGACCGTATAGCTTAGATCCACCCAGTCTTTTGTGCGTGATCTGTAAGAATGCTTCCTTGTCACAGACACGACTTCGGCTCGAACCGTAACATAATCTTGCATCACGGAAACATCACGATACAACAACAATCCCATTGAGATCGTGACCACCAAACCGATCAACGGCACAACGATTGCCGATTGTAATAACGACAACGTATGTTTGGTACGCCGTCCACCGAAATTTACCTTCATACAATCCAACGTTTAAGACTTGGGGAAATACGAACAAGAACCTCATAGGGAATCGTATCACAAAGGGCAGCGATCGCTTCCACTGAATTCGCCTTTCCGCGATCTTCCGATATTACCTCCACCTCATCCTCTAATTGCACACCACCCGAAACATCTGTCACATCAATGGATGTCATATTCATACTCACCCGACCCACAATCGGACAAGCGGCTGAGCCAAAAAACACCGTTCCCCTATTGGACAACGCACGATCCACACCTTCGTTGTATCCACACGGAATCAATGCAATCGTTCTCTCAGACGTTGCTGTGTAGGTGGCATTATATCCAACCGAATCACCCACATATACATGTTTTACACTCGTAATCTTTGCCCAAACAGAAAGTGCCGGTTTCAGATCAAGTGATCGATCCCGCACCGAATCCAAGCCATAAAATCCAATCCCTAATCGAACAAGACTCGCTGTTGTCTCCTCCACGAACTGCGTTCCAGCTGTTGCAGAAACATGAAACTCTCCCTCGCCAACATGTTTGCGATATATCTCAACGACCCCATTCCACACACGAATTTGATCCATTGTCATGGTCTCATCCGCTCCATCTGCATCTGCAAAATGTGTTGCAAGCCCCGTAAGATGGAGAGACTTGTTTGTACGGAGAACCGCGATGGTTTCCAGGAGCTGATCGGGAGCAATCCCCTGCCGATGCATTCCTGTGTCGACTTTAATATGAACCGACAATGGTCGATGTACAAGACGCACAACATCGCGTACCTGATCCAGCGATGTCACCACAAGCGTCACAGATCGCAACCGTGTTAACTCTTGCAAACGCGACTTTGGAACATACCCAATAATAAGTATTGGCTTACGCACACCAATTCCTCGCAACATCCGTGCCTCTACAATTGAGTCGACTACAAGACAGTCGATTGAATCGAGTTCATCTGCGATTTTCCCCACCTCACGCAAGCCGTGTCCATAAGCATTTGACTTAAGGACAACTGCCAATGATCGACCGCCAATCAATTGCTTAAGCGTTCGAGCATTGTGAGCTAATGCCAAACGAGACACTTCCACTCGCAAGAGATGCGCATCACGTATTGAACGACTATTGCGTAACGATCGAAGAAAGGCTGCAAAGGTCATAGTTGAGCAATCATAACATATCTGTCGTACCTCCCTGCAGCTTCAAAAACACATCTTGGCCAATGTTCGTCTAATTTCATTTACTAATAGGCCGATTCTTCCGTGCGTTTGCACGCTTCCCGAGTATCACTTTTGTCGTACCTACGACAAATCTGTTACTAACTTATAATTAGCGATGACAACAACCAGAGCATAATGAACCCAGTAAAAACAAAAGAACCCCTTTCGGGGCTCTTATTCTTTCTACAACTGTTCGTACTCGTAACTCACGATCTGTGCCTCTGTTTGCTTAATCACGTCGATGATTACGGCAACAATGATCAACAAGGACGTACCACCCACCACGAGGCTCTGAGAGCCCGTAAGAGGTTGCATCGCCACTGGCAATACCGCAATACCTGCAAGAAACGTTGCGCCGAGCAACAGGATCTTATTCATGGTCTGCGCAAGATAACGCTCCGTTGGCTCACCTGGTCGTACACCGGGAATAAACGCTCCCTGTTTTTGGAGATTCTCTGCCATTTCGTTAGGTCGGAAAATAACGCCCGTATAGAAATACGTAAACGCAAAGACCAACACAAAATAGAGAATTCCGTAGATCCACTGGTTGGCAAGTGTTTCAATCACCCACCGTGCAGCATCTGCCAAAAAGACCGACCGTGCGCCCACAAAGAACTGCGCAATCATCGTTGGGAACAAAACGACAGAAATTGCGAAGATAATTGGAATCACACCCGCCATCGACACGCGTAGCGGCAATTGCGTTGCAACACCGCGAGACAAACGTCCCGCCTCATGATGACGTGCATAGTTCACTGGAATATTGCGCACGGCTTCATTAATAATGGTCACAACAACAACGGTTGCAATTGCCATCACTAAAAACACGACCAAACTCACAATACGACTTTGATCAAACGTCGCAATCGATTGTTGGATAAATCGTGGAAATCCCGCAACAATTCCAGAGAGAATCAAGATAGAAAGTCCGTTACCAATTCCACGTTCTGTCATCAATTCTCCAATCCACATCAAGAAGACAGAACCCGCCGTCATGACCAAAATGGCCATAAACAAGCTAAATCCTGTAAGAATCAATGCAAAAGATGTTCCTGCTTGGCCTCCACCCTGTGAGATCAACGCGATAAAACCATACGCTTGGAGCGCCGCAAGTGGAACAGAGACCCAACGGGTGATCTGATTCAACTTTTGTCGCCCCGCCTCTCCGCCGTCTTTCTGCCATCGCTGCAATGCCGGAATCACCATCACGAGAAGCTGAAAGATAATCGAGCTCGTAATAAATGGTGCAACACCCAACGCCACAACAGAGAAACTTTCCAACGTACCACCAGAAAAGATATTCAACAGACCAAGAAATTGGCTGCCAGACAACAAACTCTGTAGAGCTGCTGCATCAATTCCCGGAACTGGTACATGGGCGAGCAATCGAAACAGTGTAAGCATGAGTACTACATACCCAATACTGTTACGAAGTGGTTTTAATGCCCAGATTTTTTTGAGTTTCTCAAACATACAAGCAATACAGGGTTATTCGATCTTTCCGCCTGCCGCCTCAATCTTCGTTCGCGCTCCCTTCGTGACCAAACATCCGCGTACGAGCATGGAAGGTTTTGCCTCCCCATCACCCATTAATTTTACACCGACTTTTACGTCTGTGATCAATCCGGCATTTTTCAATGTCTTAGGTGTAATGAGTGTCTCCGTCATCTTGGAAAGAGCACTGAGGTTAAGAGCGGCTGGTTGAATCTTGTGACTCTTAAATCCACGTGTTTTTGGAACACGGAGCAACATCTGACGAAGCCCATTGATAGAAGATCCGCTATTTCCAGAACGTGAACCCTGTCCTTTCATTCCACGACCGGATGTCTTACCTCGTGCAGATCCAATACCACGTCCGAGACGCTTTGTGGTTGTTTGAGACCCTTTTGAGGGTTTAATTGTGTGAAGTGTCAATGCCATATACTCGCGTTATGCTGCCTTTGGAGCAACTTTTCTTGGAGCTTTCTTTTCAACTTTCACAACCTTCTTTGCAGAATCCTCACGCTTTGCCTTCCGTTCTGCGGCTGCTTGATCCGTATCCGTTTTGACGCCTTCTGGGATAATCATGTGTTGAATCGCATCAAACGTTGCCTTGGCAAGGTTTGCTGGGTTGCTTCCACGCAAAATCTTTGTCACGCAGTCAGACACACCGCCCAACTCCATGATAAGACGTGGGGCACCTCCGGACTTGAGTCCCGTTCCCTTTGGAGCAGGTGCCAAGATAATTTCTGCAGCGGCAAATTTTCCTTCAACGCGATGTGGAAAGCTTCCATGAACTAATGGAAGGGTAATCACATTACGTTTTGCTTGGTGAAACGCTTTCTGAATCGCAACCTGCACATCTGGTCCCTTTGCGACACCAAACCCAACGCGTCCTTTTTTATCACCAATCACAAGAGCGGCACGAAAACGCATTCGTTTTCCACCTTTTGTTACACGCGTCACACGTGCAAGATCCAAAATACGCTGTTCCCACTCACGTGGTTCGCGTTCTTGCTGACGACGAGGACGACGATCTCCTCCGGCTCCTCGACCACCTTGCGGCGGACGACGACGAGCCGAAGCATCCGTCTTTACAGGCGTTTTTTCTACAGCGGCCACAGGAGCAACAACAGGCTCTGCTGCTACTTCTGGTTGAGTTGTCTTTTTCTCTTCGGCCATACTAGAAGGTTAGTCCTGCTACGCGTGCGGCTTCCGCAAACGCTTTAACGCGACCATGATAGGCAAATGCCCCTCGGTCAAATACGATCGTATCCACACCTGCTGCCTTCGCTTTTTCTGCGAGAGCGGTTCCCAGGTGCGCAGCAAGTTCCGTTGGATTCTTACCTGCAGCTTCTTTAAACTGTTGATCGTTCACAGAAACGATTGTCTTTCCAAGATCATCGTTGATCAACTGTGCACCAAAGTGCTTTGCTGAACGAAATACAGATAATCGTGGTCGAGCCTCCGTTCCGTGCATACGCGCTCGTGTTCGATACGCGCGTCGTAATTTTTGTGCATGCTTTTTCAACATACGCTAGGCTTTCGCGGCCTTTCCAGCCTTACGACGAACAATTTCGTCTAGATACTTAATGCCTTTACCTTTATATGGTTCTGGCTTTCGCACTTTCCGAATCTCTGCCGCTACCTGACCAACAATCTGCTTATCGATTCCGGTCAATGTAATGAGGTTCTTTTCCACTTCTGCGGAGATACCTTCCGGCAACTTGTATTCAACGGGGTGAGAGAATCCGACGTCGAGGCGAATAGTCTGACCATTCACAGCAACCTTGTAACCAACACCGTTCACCTCTAATTTCTTTTGGTAAGGTGTCTGCACACCGGTTACCATATTCTGTAGGTTGCTACGAGTTGTTCCCCACAAAGAACGATTCAATTTACTGTCCAAATCCGCCATGGTCACAACGAGTTCGTTTCCTTCCTCGCCGCTTCGCAATTCTACTGTCGCATTTGCGTGTACGGATGTTTGTAACTGTCCTTTGCCTCCTTTAATTGTGACATTCATTCCGTTTACCGTTGCCTCAACGCCCGATGGTAAGAGAATGGGTTGTTTTCCGATACGTGACATAGGCTTAGAAGATTTCGCATAAGACTTCTCCGCCCAACCGTCGCTTCCGTGCGTCCTTGTTTGTCATCACACCGTTTGGTGTAGAAATGATGGCAATACCGATATCAGAGAACACGCGTGGAAGCTCCGTTGCCTTTGCATACACACGGCGTCCTGGTTTTGAGATACGTTTCATCTCACGAATTTGTGGCTGATTCTCATTGTATTTGAGTGTCAGCATCAGGTCCTGAAAGAGTGGGTTTATCGCCTCTACCACTTCGACCTTTTGTACGTATCCTTCTTTCTCCATGATTTTTGCAATCGCAAATTTCAACTGAGAGTACGGAGCACGTACCTGTTTGTGTCGAGCCATCTGTCCGTTACGGACACGGGTCAACATGTCTGAGATTGGGTCTGTCATTGGCATAGTCTACCAACTCGATTTCATGATTCCTGGAATTTCTCCGCGGTTTGCTAACTCACGGAAACAGATTCGGCATGTGCCGAAGTCACGCATATATCCTCGCAATCGTCCACACTTCCAGCAACGTCGAATGACGCGCGAAGCAAACCGAGGTTTGCGATTCGCCCTGGCAATCATTGATTTTTTCGCCATAACGTCATGTTACTTCTTAAAGGGGAACCCGAGCGCACGGAAAAGGGCAAGCCCGTTCTCTCGTGTCTTGGAGGATGTCGTGATCGTGACCTGTAGACCATGCAAACGATCGACTTCGTCTGATGGAACTTCTGGGAACGCAACGTGCTCTCGGAAGCCATAGTTGAAGTTTCCTGCCTGATCCACCGCCGTTAATTCGATACCACGGAAGTCTCGCACACGAGGAAACGTCACTGCTACAAGTTTTTCGATGAAATCGTACATGCGTGGTCCCCGAAGGGTCACCTTCATACCGATATTCATTCCTTCACGGATTTTGAACGTTGCAATTGATTTGCGTGCCTTGGTAAACACAGGCTTTTGACCTGTAATACGTGTGAGTGTTGAGGTCACCGTATCCATGTACGCTTTATCTTTTAAACCACGTCCCAGTCCGACGTTGAGTGTTACCTTCTCAATCTTGGGAAGCGCGTTCACATTCATGATACCAAGTTCCTTTTGAAGAGCGGGCACAATCTCTTTTTTATAGTATTCTTTGAGTTGTGCCATACACTAGACGCTTTGCTGCTTACCTGCTTTACGAAGGATTCGTACACGGGTCTTTTTTCCATCCTGTTCTGCGATTTCGTATCCTACACGTCCAGACTTCCCATCCTTCCCCACAAGGGCGACATTTGAGATGTTCATCGGTGCAGGAAACTGGATCTTTTTACCCGGTTGTTGTCCGTTTCCTTTTAAATGCTTTGTTGCAAGATTCAATCCCTCGATAACAACCTTCTTGATCGGAGGAAATACCTGCATCACTTTACCCGTCTTCCCCTTGTCCTTTCCAGCAAGGATCTGGACGGTATCACCTGTCTTGATCTTCATAGGCCTAGAGGACTTCGGGGGCCAAGGAAATGATCTTAGTGAATCCGGCTGATCGCAATTCGCGAGCAACAGGTCCAAAGATACGCGTTCCTTTTGGCTCTCCGTTTTCTTTATTAATGATCACGGCGGCATTCTCGTCGAAACGGATGTACGTTCCATTGGAACGACGTGTTTCCTTACGAGACCGTACAAGTACCGCGTGAACAATGTCAGACTTTTTAACAGCGGCATGAGGAGCTGCCTCCTTTACCACACAGGTCATCACGTCTCCAATGAAGCTGTAACGCTTTTTATATCCTCCAAGAACGCGGATCACCTGAAGCTTCTTTGCCCCGCTATTGTCTGCCACTTTGATCATGGATCGATGCTGAACCATACGACTATTCGGTTACAGCTGCAGAATCAGCCGATCGCACAATGCGCCAACGCTTATCCTTTGAAAGCGGTCGACACTCAACAAACGACACCGTATCACCAACAGCACATTGATTCTCCTCATCGTGCACCTTGTACTTCTTGGACGTTGTATAACGCTTTTTGTACTTTGGGTGCATTTTTGGCGAGTCAACACGAACCACAACCGTCTTGTCCATACGATCTGATACGACCGTACCGGTAAAACGGCGACGGATGATTCGATTGGTTGTTTTATTCGTCATACACGTGTCTTAAACCTCCTTATTCTTGATCTCTCGCACACGGGTCATAATCTGCGCGATCTCTGTACGAACGGCGCGGATCAAATGAACCTGTTTCAACTGGTTTGCTGCCACACGGAATCGTAATTCCCGAAGGGATTCACGCTTCTCCGCAAGGAGTGTCTGCAAATCTGTCACGGATTTTTTGGCTAGGTCTTTGTATTCCATATCCTACCGTGCATTACTGATGAACTTAACCTTCATCGGCATCTTGTGCGCCGCGAGACGAAACGCCTCACGTGCTTCCTCTTCTGAAACGCCGCCGATCTCGAACATGATCGTACCCGCTCGAACCACAGCCACGTAGTGATCCACCGCTCCCTTTCCACTTCCCATCGTGTTCTCATTTCCATGGAACGTGATTGGGTGATCTGGGAAAATGCGGATCCACGTTTGTCCTTTACGGTTCACATAGCGTGTCATTGCACGACGTGCTGCCTCGATCTGTCGTGATGTTACCCAGGATTCCGTAAGGGCTTTCATTCCATAGTCACCGAAGGCTAATCGCGTCTTCTGAGTTGCAAGTCGCTTCCCAGATGCGCGTCCCTTATGCCACTTTCGGTGCTTCATTCGTTTTGGCATCAACATAGGCTATCGACGTGTTTGATGAGCTGGTCGACGATCACGAGGTCCGCGTTGATCACGCTCACGACCACGAGTATCACCACTCTTGCGTGCACGTTTCTCCGCTTCTTCTACACTGTCAAAGACTTCGCCGAGATAGATCCACACTTTAATACCGATCACTCCGAACATGGTGTTTGCTTGCGTGTTGGCATACTGGATGTTTCCTCGCAAATTCTGCAAAGGCACTTTTCCTGCTCCCGCACGTTCACTTCGTGCAATGTCTGCTCCGTTTAATCGGCCCGCAACAATCACACGCACACCTTCCGCTCCACTCTTCATAACTCGATCCACGGTCTGCTTCATGACACGACGGAACGGCATACGATGTTCAATGTCGATGGCGACCTGCTCTGCAACAACTGCTGCCGAGAGTGAACCATGTCCAATATCTTGAACATTGATATTGATCGTTACGCGTCTTCCACGGAAGAATCGTTTCTTGAGTTCCTTCTTGAGGTCCTCCACTCCCGCACCAGCGCGACCAATAATGAATCCTGGTTTTGCTGTGTGAAGTGTGATCGTAAACGTCTGGCGTGAACGATCAATGATGATCTTGTGAATTGCCGCTTCACGCAACTTCTTTTTGAGGTAGGCGCGAATAAACACGTCTTCCTTTAAAAAGGTTGGAAACATCTTACGTGGGGAGAACCACTTCGAATCCCACGACTCGATGGTCGAGATGCGGAAAATTTTTGGATGTACTTTATGTCCCATAGTTCCGATGCGTTAGGCTTCCTTTTTTGACGTGCTCTTGGCAGGAGCTTTTTTGACAACCGCCGCACCCTTTGCAGGAGCCTTTGCGGTCTTGGCCTTCGCAGCAGGAACAGTGACTTCTTCCTCCGGAGAAGTAGTCTTCTCAGAGAGAATCACATTCACGTGACTTGTACGCTTTCGCAATACCGTTGCACGTCCATGCGCACGTGGCATCGATCGCTTTGCCGTTGGTCCATCATCTACCGTGATTGTCTGTACCATCAACGCATCACGCTGTAGCTTCTGATTATGAACCGCGTTTGCGGCTGCAGATTCAATGAGCTTACGAACGGGTCGTGCAGCTGCCTTTGAACTATGCGTCAACTGTCCGATCGCGGTATCCACGCTTACACCACGTACCATGTCGGCAACGAGACGTACTTTACGTGGAGCAATCTTCAGAAAACGTAGGGTTGCTTTTGCTGATTCCATACGCTTTATTTAGCTGACTTACCAGCATGCTTAACAAACTTTCGCGTTGGCGAAAATTCACCCAAACGGTGACCAACCATGTTCTCAACAACTGACACAGGAACATGTTGCTTGCCGTTATGTACACCGAACGTAAATCCTACCATCGCCGGCGT